>ERZ1034984.1285-NODE-1285-length-24291-cov-16.242656_pt1 | contig 24291 bp, 17 predicted proteins | sample MGYA00520589_ERZ1034984 | MGnify/ENA primary metagenome ERZ1034984 (study PRJEB33766, sample SAMN09781790) | gut metagenome | biome: gut microbiome | host: Homo sapiens | place: Madagascar | study: EMG produced TPA metagenomics assembly of the PRJNA485056 data... | reverse complement strand
AAGCGTTGGCCATATCGTTGACAGTCAGGGTGAAGCCGATGGTCTTGAGAGCGGCGGCAGCGTTGGTCAGGGTCTGGAAGGAGGGGTGATCACCGTTGCCGGAAGCACCGATGTTGATCTGATACTCCATCTTGGCACCGGCGGGGGCAGCCGTGATCTGGCCGTTCTCGACGGTGTAACCGGCAGCCTCGAAGTAGCCCAGGGCAGCCTGCAGAGCGGCGGCGTACTTGTCCTCGCTCTTCATGTCGGAGGTGTAGATCTCGTTGCCGTCCACATCGGTGGAGTAGGCGATCTGGTAGCCGTCGTCGGTGACGGAGGGAGCAGCCCAGGAAGTGTTGGACATGGGGTAGTTGATGACGGTAGCGGTATCGCCGTAGTAGGAGTCGATGCCCTCATCGCGGTAAGCGGCGATGACGGTCATGATGGCCTTGCGCAGATCCTTGGAGGCCTGGGAGGAGGGGTCGCCGCCGACGTTGACGTTCTTGGCGCTCAGGGCGATGTAGCCGTAGCCGCGGTAATCCTTCAGGCGGGTGGTGATGACGGGGCCGTCCTCACCCTCGACGCCGTTGATGTCGGCGATCTGGTCAGCAACCTCCAGAGAGTAGGAAGGATCGGAGATGTCGATGGTGCCGGCCTGAACGCCGGTGATCTTATCGGCCTCCTGGGTCTCCTTCATGTTGACGTGGGCAACCTTCGGTGCGCCATTGAAGTAGTCGGGGTTGGCATCCAGGTAGACAACGCCGTCGCTGTACTTGGAGAAGGTGAACATACCGCCGCCCAGAGGAGCGCTGGTCTTGGAGCGGACGCCGCTCAGATCACCCTTGACAAAGCCGAAGGAGTTGTTGTCGTAGTCGTACAGGCTCTCATCGCCGTAGTAGTGCAGGGGGGCAATGGGCATCTGCAGCTGGTAGATCATGGTGGTGGACAGCTCGCTGGTGGTCAGCGTCATGCTGTAATCACCGGTCTTGACGATACCGGCAACGTTGGCAACTGCATTGCCGACATTGACACCGGTGGTGGAGTATGCGTAGACATCCTCGGGGATCAGCTCAGACAGGGCAGAGCCGGCGGACTCGGCCTCCATAGCGGAGAAGCTCCAGTCGTACTGCTCGCCGATCGCCAGGAAGAAGTCCTTGGCGGTGGCATCGGCAGCCAGACCATCGAAGCCCCAGCCGGCAGCAGCGGAGGCAACATCGGTAGCACCGTTGGCCATCATATAGTCAACGATCTCCTGGGCAAACTTCACGCCGCCGTCATTGACAGCATCCCAGAAAGCCTTCTGCTGCTCTTCGGTGAAGTTGGTGTAGTCGGTGTTGTCCTCGCCGGCCTCAGCGATCAGCTTGGACAGGGTGGACATAGAATTGCGGTACTCCTCCAGACCAACGATGGGGGTGGAGTACATGGTTACAGAGCCGTCATACGTAGGATCGAGGAAAACATACATCGAGAAGATGACGTCGTCGATGGTGACAGGCTCGCCGTCAGAGAACTTCAGGTCGTCGCGCAGCTTGATGTCATAGGTGACGGTGCCGTCGTCGTTCTCGGTGACAACGCAGTCAGAGGTGCCGTAGTAGGTGTAGTCGGTGCCGTTGTACTCGCGGGTCTCGCCCTCGATGCCGTTCAGGATCATTTCGCCCTTACGGTCAGCGCCGAGCAGACCGAGCTGGGTCAGGTCAATGACATCCTGGTCGGAAGCAGAGGCGGCGAAGAAGGGGCTGAACTTGCCCTCAAAGCCGGTCTCTGCCAGAACGAGGGTGCCATCAGAAGCGGCCGTGTTAGATGCTTCGGCAGTAGCAGTGCTGGTGCTCTCGCTGGTCGCGTCGGACGCAGCACCGCCGCAGCCAGCCAGCACGCTGACGCTGAGTGCGGCAGCAGATGCCAGTGCAATGACTTGCTTGGTGTTTTTCATGTGTAAAACCTCCTATATTTTGCCCTCACCTACAAATCATTATTACGCTCCCCAAGAGCGTAATACGAGAAAGGGGTACCCCTTTCTGAACCCTGTTGTTTCTTTACAGCGCACACTTGTCGATAATGACTTATTGTTTAGCATACCGTAAAATCGCAAAAAAGTCAACCGAAAATCACACTTTTGTACCTTTTGACGAAATTTGGATAAGAATTTTGGAAGGGTGGGTTTGAGCCTTCCCCCTTGGGGGAAGGTGGCCGGGCGAAACGAGGTCGGATGAGGGGCGTGTTTGCCGATGCTGCGCCGTAAAAGGGCAATCACGGCAAGGCCGTCCCTCATCAGTCCGCTCCGCAGGCAGCTTCCCCCGAGGGGGGGGAGCCTTTCCTCTGCGCACAAAAAACGTGCCCCGCCTCCCGGCAGAGCACGCCCTTATATAATGTATAATTATTCTTCCCTATTCCACGGCATCTTTTTGACCATCCCCGCCGCGGCGGCAAATGCGGCACAGGCGGCGATTTCAAAAAGTATAAAAATACCGTGTGTGTCAAGCAGTTGTCTTCCATTCGCAAACGCTGCCACCCCCTGCCCCGCGGCAGCCACGCCACACAAGACGGCAGAGGTCACACACAAAGAGGGCAATTTTTGCACGGTCTGCTCGTGAATGTAAGCCCGCATCGGGTCGCCGCCGCGCGTTGCACGCACCAGTATCACCACGGCGTACAACGCCAGTACCAGCGCTGCCATGTAGGGCAGCTCCAGGTAGAGCGGTGCGCGGACCGTGGCCCCGGGCAAAACGCCCGCCGCCACGGTCAGCGCCGCACCACCGCCGCACAAAGCCCACAGCCGGGCCAGCGCCTTGCCGCGCGGGATCTCACCTGCATAGCGGTAGTGTGCCCCGCGGTACCGGTAGTTGCCGTTCAGGTCTTTTTCAAAGTCATCGAGATAGGCGCGCTTCTTCTTTTTCTCGCGGTCGGCCATCACACGATACCTGCCAGGTCATAGTTGTCCAGCCACTGTTTGGCTGTCTCGCTGACACCGCGCAGGCAGCTTTCCTCAAAGGGGGTGGTCAGGCCCGCGTTCTTCAAAAGCTCGGTAAAGGTGCGGCTGCCGCCCTGCTTGGTGTAGGCCATGTAGTGTGCCCAGGCGTCGGCGCGATCCTTTTGCAGCATCGCCCAGAATTGCAGGCTGACGGTCTGCGCCAGGCAGTAGTCAATGTAGTAGAAGGGGCTTTGGTAAATATGCATCTGGCGCTGCCAGTACTCGCCCGCGCCGTAGAAGGGAATTTCGCCATCCAGGCGCATCCAGGGCTGGTAGATGGCGGCCAGCTTCTTCCACTCCTCGTGGCGCTGGGCCGGGGTCAACTCTGGGTGCTCATAAACGATATGTTGGAAATGGTCGACCATCGTGCCGTAAGGGATGAAGGTCAGCGCGCCCGCCAGATGGCTGTACCGGAACTTGCGGGCGTCCGCACCGAAGAAGCCCTCGGCCCAGGGCCAGGCGAAGAACTCCATCGACATGGAGTGGACCTCGCAGGCCTCCATACTGGGCCAGACGTAGGAGTACGGGATGCGGTCGCGGTTCATGTAGGCGGCAAAGGCGTGGCCTGCCTCGTGGGTCACGACCTCGACGTCATGCTGCGTGCCGTTGAAGTTGGCAAAAATGAACGGCATTTCGTAATCGCCCAGGCTGGTGCAGTAGCCGCCGCCCGCCTTGCCGGGGGTGGACAGCACATCCAGCAGCTCGTCATCCAGCATTTTGTTGAAGAACACGCCGCTCTCGGGGGAAAGTTCCTCATAGAACTTTTTGCCCTGCTTGAGGATGGCGTCGGCGTCGCCCGCCGGGCGCGGATTGCCGCTGCGGAACATCAAGGCGTTGTCGGCGGCGTTCATCGGGTACTGCTTGCCCAGACGCCTAGCCTGCTCGCGGTAGATGCTGTCGGCCAGCGGCACAATATACTTGACCACGGCGGCGCGGAACTTTTCTACGTCGGCCTTCGTGTAGCAGTTGCGGCCCATGCGGTAGTAGCCCAGGGTGGTGTAGCCCTCGTAGCCAAGCTTTTTGCCCATCGTGTCGCGCAGGTGGACGAGCTTGTCATAGATGCCGTCAAACTCGGCCTCATGCTCCTTGTACCACGCGCCCTCGGCCTTCCAGGCGGCCAGGCGGCGGGCATCGTCGGGGTCGTTCTTGAAGGGCGAGAGCTGGCTCAAGGTATAGACGCCGCCCTCAAAGGGGATCTGCGCCGACGCGATGAGTTTGCCGTACTCGGTGGTCAGCTTGTTTTCCTGGGCCATCTCGTCCAGGATGGCGGGCGAGAACGCCTTGTCGGCGATCTCGGCGTTGACGAACATCAGGCTGCCGTACTCGGCCTCGAACTCCTTGCGGAAAGGCGACGCCAGCATAGCCTGGCTCCAGGCGTTCTGGCACTCCTGCAGCTGGGGGATGGCCTCGTTCCAGAAGTTCATCTCCTCGTCGTAGAATTTGTCGCGGGTGTCAATGCTGTTGCGCACGCTGGCCAGCTGGGCGGCAGTGTCAACGTGTTTGTTGAGCGTTTCCTCTTCCAGGAAGATTTTGCGGGCCTCGGCGTAGGATTTTGCGTTTTCCAGCTGGGTGCGCAGGTCGGCGAACTGCTGCTTGACCGCATCCAGATCCGGGCGGGCATAGGGCATTTCTGAGAATTTCATGGGGTGTCTCCTTTGCTTGTTTTTGTTTGTATTATAGCACGGGGAGGGAGCGGGCGCAACGCCTCGTTTTTTCGTCAAATCACCCACCCCGCCCTTTCTTTTTTGGCGGATTCGTCGATTGCGGATTTTTATACACAATGTTAAAATATAAATAATACCACTTTATAAGGAGCATCCCATGGACAACATAAAAATTCTGGAAGTGAAGCAGAGCATCTTTGCTTCCAACGACGAGCAGGCCGCCGCGCTGCGGGCTGACCTGAAAGCGAAAAAGGTGTTTCTGCTCAACCTGATGAGCGCACCGGGGTCCGGCAAAACCACGACGCTGCGCAGAACCATTGCAGCCCTCAAAGATGAGCTGCGCATCGGTGTGATGGAAGCGGACATTGACTCCGATGTGGATGCCCGCGCCATCGCCGGGACCGGGGCAAAGTCTATCCAGCTGCATACCGGCGGTATGTGCCACCTTGACGCCGAAATGACCCGGCAGGGGTTGGAAGGTCTGGGCACCGGGGACATCGATTTGGCGATTCTCGAAAACGTCGGCAACCTGGTCTGCCCTGCCGAGTTTGACACTGGCGCAGTGAAGAACGCCATGATTTTGTCGGTGCCAGAGGGCCACGACAAGCCGCTGAAATACCCGCTGATGTTCCAGGTATGCGATATCGTGCTTGTGAACAAAATCGACGTGATGCCGTACTTTGATTTTGACCTGGACAAATGCCGAGAGTACGTCGCCATGCGCAACCCGAAGGCGAAGGTCATCCCCATCTGTGCCAAGACCGGGGAAGGCATCGACGAATGGGCCGACTGGTTGAAAGAGCAGGTCAGGGAGTGGCAGAGGTAAAGGCTTCCCCCTCAGGGGAAGCTGTCCGCGAAGCGGACTGATGAGGAGCAAGTTTGCCATTGCCACCATTTACCGGACAGTCGCGGCACGCCCGCCCCTCATCCGGCCCTGCGGGGCCACCTTTCCCCTCGGGGGAAGGCTTTGGAGCATAAACGGAGCAACAACATAAAAAGGAGCACACCATGAGCAAACCCACTGCGTTCCCGCTGGACGAGAGCAAGCTGCCCTTCCGGATCCCGAAGGACCAGCCGTTCCGGGAAAATATCGCCAAGCTGGGCCAGATGATCACTGACCGCATCCCTGCCAAAAAGGGCACGCTGACCCAGGACGACCCCGAATACTGGGGCCTTGCGTCCATCGTGACCGACGAGATGGCCGAGGTCGCATTGAAAATGAAGGTCCGCAAGCCCATGACCCTGCCCGAGCTGGTCAAGGCTACCGGCAAACCTGCCGACGAGCTGGAACCGCTGCTGCAGCAGATGGCTGTGGTCGGATTACTGGAATACAACTGGGAAAATCCCCGCCGGGAGAAACAGTACATCCTGCCGATGTTCGTGCCCGGCAGTGCGGAATTTTTCAATATGAACAAACAGCAGATCGCCGACCACCCCGAGGTCACGGCCTTCTTCGAGCGGATGACCTTTTTGCCGCTGGAACACATCACCGCCATGGTGCCGCCGGGCGGCGCGGGTATCGGTATGCACGTCATCCCGGTGGAAAAGGCCATCGAGACCGAGAACCAGTCCGTAGACGTGGAGCATATCTCCCACTGGCTGAAAAAGTATGACGGCAAGTATGCCGCCGGGCCGTGCAGCTGCCGTATGTCCCGCGCCGCCATGGGCGAGGGCTGCGGCGACGACCCCGACGACTGGTGCATCGGCGTCGGCGACATGGCCGACTACCTTGTGGAGACGAACAAAGGCCACTACGTCACCTACGACGAGGTGATGCAGATTTTGCAAAAGGCCGAGGACAACGGCTTTGTACACCAGATCACGAACATCGACGGCGAGAACAAAATTTTCGCCATCTGCAACTGCAACGTCAACGTCTGTAACGCTTTGCGCACCAGCCAGCTGTTCAACACGCCCAACATGAGCCGCTCGGCCTATGTTGCCAAAGTCGCGCCGGAAAACTGCGTAGCCTGCGGCCGCTGTGTGGAGTACTGCCCCGCCGGTGCGGTCAAGCTGGGCCAAAAGCTCTGCACCAAGGAAGGGCGCGTCGTCTACCCGCGCCAGGAACTGCCCGATACCGTAAAGTGGGGCCCCGAGAAGTGGGCCATCGACTACCGCGACAAGAACCGTATCAACTGCTATGACACCGGCACGGCCCCCTGCAAGACGGCCTGTCCTGCCCACATTGCCGTGCAGGGCTACCTGAAAATGGCCGCCCAGGGCCGCTACCGCGACGCGCTGGCGCTGATCAAAAAAGAGAACCCCTTCCCCGCCGTCTGCGGCCGCATCTGCAACCGCCGGTGCGAGGATGCCTGCACCCGCGGCACCGTAGACCAGGCTGTTGCCATCGACGCCGTGAAGAAGTTCATTGCCCAGCAGGACCTGCACGCCGAGCACCGCTATGTGCCCGACGTCGTCCAGCCGTCGCTGCAAGGGCCGTGGCCGCAGAAAATCGCCATCATCGGCGGCGGCCCGGCGGGCCTGAGCTGCGCCTACTTCCTGGCGACCCAGGGCTACAAGCCCACCGTGTTTGAGAAAAACGAGCGTCCCGGCGGTATGCTGCGGTACGGTATCCCCTCCTTCAAGCTCGAGAAAGACGTCATTGACGCCGAGATCGACGTACTGCGGGAGCTGGGCGTGGACATCCGCTGCGGCGTGGATGTGGGCAGGGATGTGACGCTGGCCCAGCTGCGCGAGCAGGGCTACAAGGCGTTCTACATTGCCATCGGCTGCCAGGGCGGCCGCAAGGCGGGCGTGCCCGGCGAGGATGCCGCAGGCATTGAGACTGCCGTACACCTGCTGCGCACCGTGGGCGGCGACGAAAGCCATAAGATGCAGGGCAAGACCGTTGTCATCGGCGGCGGTAATGTCGCCATCGACGCGGCGCGGGTCGCCTTGCGCTGCGGATCCGGCGATGTGACAATGGTCTGCCTGGAGCCGCGGGAGAAGATGCCCGCCTCGGTGGAGGAAATCGCCGAGGCCGAGGAGGAAGGCGCCAAAATCACCTGCGGCTACGGCCCGAAGGAGTTTATCGCCGAAAACGGCCATGTCACCGCCGTGGTGCTGAAAAAATGCACCGGTCTCTACAATGCCGAGGGCCGCTTTGCACCCACCTACGACGAGAACGACACCATCACCCTGCCTTGCGAGAACGTTGTGCTCAGCATCGGCCAGTGCATCGAGTGGGGCGACCTGCTGAACGGCGAGGCCGTAGAACTGGGCCGTGGCCAGGGTGCCGTGGCCGACGCGCTGACCTACCAGACCGCGCAGCCCGACGTGTTTGTGGGCGGCGACGTCTATACCGGCCCGCGCTTTGCCATCGACGCGATTGCGGCAGGCAAGCAGGGGGCAATCTCCATCCACCGCTATGTGCAGCCCAACACCAGCATGACGATCGGCCGCAACCGCCGGGATTTCCACGAGCTGGACAAGAACAATCTGTCCCTGGGCGAGTACGACCATGCCCCGCGCCAGACCGCCGCGCTGGACGAGAGCATCGACACCCACCGTTCCTTCCGGGATGCGCACCTGACGCTGACCGAGGATCAGGTCAAAATCGAGACAGCCCGCTGTCTGGGCTGCGGTGCCAGCGTCGTCGACCCGAACAAGTGCATCGGCTGCGGCGTCTGCACGACCAAGTGCGAGTTTGACGCTATCCATCTGCACCGCGACCTGCCCGAGTGCAGCAAGATGGTCAAGAGCGAGGACAAGTTCAAGGCCATTCTGCCCTACATGGCGAAGCGGGAAATCAAGATTCGTTTCTCCAAAAAGGAGAAGTAAATGCACGAGCTGGGCATTGTGTTCCACATCATCCGCACGGTGGAGGATGTGGCAAAGCAAAACGATGTATCCCACATCCGACGGGTGACATTGCAGCTGGGCGAAGTCTCCGGCGTGGTGGAGAGCTACCTGCAGGATTGTTGGAAGTGGGCCGCCGCGAAGTCTGAGATTTTACCCGGCGCGGTGCTGGCGGTGGAGACCATCCCCGCCGTGACTCTCTGCGAGGACTGCGGGCAGCAGTACCCCACCGTGCAGTATGGCCGAATCTGCCCCCACTGCCGGAGCGAACATACGCATCTGGTGCAGGGGAACGAGATGATGATCAAAGAGGTGGAGGCAGTAGAATAAAAGCCTTCCCCCTTGGGGGAAGCCAAGAAAAGGCGCGTGTGCGAGAAGTTTTCGCACACGCGCCTTTTTCTTATTTCTCCCCTTCGGGGAAAATCACCTTATTGACGAAGAAGAAGATCACCATGGACACGCCGCCGTTCAAAACCGTCGTGCCGATGTTGTAGATGAAGTCCGGCACCAGCAGGCCAGCCACCGCCACCCAAACACAGTTGATGGAGTTGACGATGCAGGTGATGATGCAGAACGCCGCCACATACCAGGCAATTTGCTTGCCCAGGTTGCCCTTGCTGCGGAACACAAAATTGCGCTGGATCGGGAAGTTGATGCACTCGCCAATCACCATCGCGATCATGTAGGCGCAGAAGTAGGGCAGACCGCCGTGGGCGGCATCATACCCTAAAATATTCCACTGGAACGTCTCGCCAAAGAGCGTTACCGGGATGCCCGGCCAGCCGAAATCCACGACCGGCAGGCCGCTGAATGCGGCGGGCAGAAACTGCAAAAGCAAGTATTTGAACACCGTAATTAAATTTGACACGATGACGAACAAGCCGCCCTCACGCACCCACTTGGCAGCGGCGGGGTGCTTAGCCGCAAAGGTATTCCAAAATTGCATGGCTGCACCTCCTGTCAGCTGTTGCGCAGACGGTTTTCCAGCTGCGCGTTCAAAATCACGTTCTTGACGGCCTCAAAAATCACTCGCACCAGGCCGATGACCCAAAAGCCCTGCACTTCCATCACGATACCGTCCACCATGCCCATGCTGATGGCACCATTGGTCATTTTGGCCAGTGCGCGCAGCGGCATATTGTACTGGAACAGCACATTCAAATCCGGCTTGCCTTTTTTGTAACTGGCGTTCAGCAGCACGGTCAGCACCGCCCAGACCAGCCAGCCCAGGGGGCTGCGTCCATGGTTCAGCTCGCCCAGCGTCATGTTGCGGTCAATTTTGACCCGGTCGTCAGGGATGGGGCGGCCCAGCAGAGTCTCCCACTCGGCGTCGGGTACGGTTTGCACCTTGCCGCTCTGGTAGTGCGGCAGCGCCTTCCCGGCATAGGGGTTCAGCGCGTCGGTGCCGATGACCTCGACCGCAGCGGTCAGGCGGATGTCCGCAGAGCTTGCCCCTACGCGAAGCTCATACGTGCCGCCCTCCACCTCCCAGCTGTCGGTGCGGGTGTTCCAGTAGCGGAACGCCTTGTCGTCCAGCGTCAGGGTCACGGTCTTGCTCTCCCCTGCCGCCAACTGCACCTTGGCAAAGGCTTTCAGCTCCTGTGCAGGGCGGAAAATTTCAGCATTCGGCTTGGCCACGTACAGCTGCACAATCTCTGCCCCGGCGCGGTCGCCGGTGTTGGTCACGGTCAGGGTCGCGCTGTGGGCGTCGGCACGCAGGTCACTGTACGCAAACTGCGTATAGCTCAACCCATGACCGAAGGGGAACGCCACCGGCACCCCGGCGGTTTGGTAATAGCGGTAGCCGACGTACAATCCCTCGCGGTACTGCACGGTGCGGCCAGGGCCTGCAAAGTGGTCGCGGGCGGGGGTGTCGTCGTAGGCGTTGGCCCAAGTCTCGGCCAGCTTGCCGCCGGGGTTGATTTTGCCGGTCAGCACGTCCACCATCGCGCCCGCGCCCGCCTGGCCGCCCAGTGCGCCGTAAACCAGCGCTTTGCAGTGGGCCAGCCACGGCGTTTCCAGCGAGGCACCGGCGTTCACAATGACTACCGTGTTGGGATTGGCTTCGCGCACAGCCTGCAAAAGCTCGATCTGGTTGTCGGCCAGCTTCATATCGGCGCGGTCCAGGCCCTCGCTCTCCTTGATCTCGTCCAGTCCCAGGCAGAGCAGCACGGCGTCCGCTTTTGCGGCCAGTGCGACGGCCTCGGCCTGCTTGGCGGCATCGGGTTTGCCCTGGCGGTCAAAACCCGGGGCAAAGCCCACACTGTGCAGGCCGCTGTCGTTCAGACAATCCAAGAAGGTGTCCACTTTGATGGAGTTGACGGCGCTGGACCCTGCACCCTGGTAGCGCGGCGTCTCGGCAAAGTCGCCGATGACCGCCACACGCGTGCCCTCGGCCAGCGGCAGCAGGGCATCGTCGTTTTTCAGCAGCACAACACTCTCCCCTGCCGCGCGGCGGGCCAGCGCATGGTGGGCGTCGGCGTCAAAACTGCGGCTGTGGCGTTCTACGGCGGCGTGGGTGTCCAGCACCAGCGTTAGCAGCTCATCCAGGCGGGCGTCCACATCGGCCTCGGTAATTTTTCCGGACCGTACGGCGGCCAGCAGCTCCCGCACGGCGTCCCCGCCGGGGGCGGGCATTTCCAGCGTCGAGCCGTTTTTCACGCCCAGCGCATGGTCATTGCTGCCGCCCCAGTCGGTCACGACCGCGCCGTCAAAGCCCCACTCCTCGCGCAGGATATCCTGCAAAAGGTGGGCGTTCTCGTTGGCGTAGATGCCGTTGATGAGATTGTAGCTGGACATGAGGGCCTTGGGGTGCGCCTCTTTGACGACGATCTCAAACCCGGTCAGGTACAGTTCCCTCAGCGTCCGCTCGTCCACCACCGAGTCCGATGCCATGCGGCGCAGCTCCTGGCTGTTGACGGCGAAGTGCTTGGGGCAGGCGGAGATGCCTTCCGACTGGATGCCGCGCACGTAGGCGGCGGCCATCTTGCCGGAGAGATAGGGATCCTCGGAGAAATACTCAAAGTTGCGGCCGCAGAGGGGGCTGCGCTTGGTGTTCAGGCCCGGCCCCAGCAGAACGGCGACCTCCTGCGCGGCGGCCTCCTCGCCCATGGCCCGGCCGATTTCCTCGCCCAGCGCCGGGTCCCAGCTGCACGCCACGGTGGCGGCTGTGGGGAAGCAGGTGGCCGGCACGCTGGGGTTCAGCCCCAGGTGATCCGCCGCCCCGGCCTGCTTGCGCACGCCGTTGGGGCCGTCGGACAGGGTGATGGACGGCACACCCGCATTTTTGTAGCCCCGCGTCGTGAATACGGTATCGCCGGACAGCAGAGCGCATTTTTGTTCAAGGTTTAGTTTGGTTATAATATCTGTGTGTTTCATGGGTCTCTCCCCGCATAAAAAGCAAGGGCGGCAGCGCATTCTGCCGCCCTTACTTTCTGAATTAGGTGTTTGCCTTCTTGGCCGCTTTCTTGGCCGCTTTTGCCTCCATCTTTGCCAGCTTGCGCTTGCTGGGCTTCCACACACGGAATACCCGGTAAGCAAGCAGAATCAGCAGCAGCGTGCAGAGGATGTTGACCACTGTGCGCACGATCGTACTGACCTGCGGACCATCCTTGTAGATACTGCCCGGCATTGCGCCGTTCATTGCTTTGGTGTTGGCGGTCGTGTACAGCACATGGTGCAGTGCCTCGCGTGCATAGTGGTAGGTTTCGGCATTGTCTTTGTCGAAATCATCCCAGCGGGCGGAGTTTTTCTCGTAAGTCAGCTTCATGTCGCCGCCTGCCTCGATCATCTGCTGGCCGCCCATAAAGACGCCGGTATTGGCGTTATCAGTGATAACCGCGCCATTGAAGCCCCACTCGGTGCGCAGGATTCCGGTAATCAGCGCGTAGCTGCCGCCGGTCCAGGTCGCGCCAACGCGGTTGAAGGCTGTCATAACGCCCAGTGCCGCCGGGATGGTAGTAGTCGCATTCTTGTAACTGCCGTCGGCCTGCTTCTCCACATAGTTCAGCGTGACGTCATCCAGTTTCATGCACATCTCAAAAGGCTTGAGATAGATTTCGCGTGCAGACTGCTCATTCAGCCAGGTTGCCGCGCCGTACTGCCCATCGCGGTCGCCGCGGTGGTTTTCCTGGTCGTTAAAGGCAAAGTGCTTGATATAGGCATACAGCCCCTTGGTGGCAGCACCGTAGACTTCTTTGGATGCTACCGTGCCGGAAAGGAACGGATCCTCGGAGTAATACTCACCATTACGACCGCTGAAGGGGGTACGATGGATGTTCATGGACGGTGCATACCAGCCGTCGCAGCCGCCGATGACCGCCTCATTGCCGATCATCGTGCCGTATTCCTGCGCCAGATCCTGGTTCCAGGTCTGGGCAAGGGTCATCATGTTGGGGAACATAGTACCGGTGCCGCCGTAGAACAACCCTCTTGCTGTGTCAGCATCGATCACAAAGGGCTTGCCCACACTATTGATGGCGGGCACGCCGTAACCAGAGCAGGTGATGATGTTGTAATAATCGTCTGCCGTCAGCTGGTCAAGCAGGTTGTTCCACATCGGGTCGTCGTAGCTCTTGCCGCGCAGGTCAATCAGGCTCAGCCCGTTGTCGGCACCGTAGACGATTTCATCCTCGTAGGTATCACCCACAGTCGGGTTGCCGGAATCGGTGGAATCCAGCTGCGCCACCAGCTCTGCACCGGCAGTCTTTTTGTACTGGTAAGAGGCGGGCTTGCCGTCAGCATCCGTGCCGTTGATTTCATTGCCCCAGGTGCTGATCACATCACTGGGTTCGCCGTCCGGCTTCGGGAACGTGCCTGCCCAATCACTGCGGGTCAGGTAATCGGCATCGCCCTTGGCAGCATCCAGCTGGTTTGTGACAGCAGCACCCGTGCGGCTGTCGACTGCATAGGTGGTGGTATCTGTCTCGGTGTTGGCAGGGGTATACACGGTGGCAAATGCCGCATCACCGTCGGCGGTCATACCGTCTGCAACGGTTTTTCCCTTGGCCGCCAGCACATTGTTGATAGCGTCGTGGGCATTTTTTGCCGCGGTAATATAGTAGTCACCTGCATCCAGGATGTATGTTTTCGCACCGCTGGCGTCATATGCCTTGAGCTGGTCTTTCGTAAAGGTAACGCTTACCGTCTCACTTGCGCCGGGTGCCAGCTCAGACGTTTTTCCGTAGCCAACCAACTCCACGGCAGGCTTTTCCACACCGTTTGCTTTGTCGTAATCCGTATAGGGGCTTTGTACATAAAGCTCCACGACGTCCTTGCCTGCCATATCGCCGGTGTTGGTGACAGTGACCTGTGCCGTGCAGGTGTCACCGCTCCAGTCTGCCTTAAAGTCGCTCCAATCGAAGTTCGTATAGCTCAGGCCGTAACCGAAAGGATACACGACCTCGTCGGCATAGTCGTAATCGCCCGCATTGCCCTGGCCGAGGACAACGTCCTCATACCGAGTCTCGTAATAGCGGTAGCCGACATAAATGCCTTCCTCATACGTGACGTAGTTATACTTTGTGATGCTGCCGTTTTCGTCATAGTAGGCATAATCACCGAAGTTCTGCGCCGCCGGGGATGCAGAGGCATCGGCCGCAAAGGTGTCCACCGTGCGCCCGCTGGGGCTGACCTTGCCGGTCAGCACATCCGCCATAGCTGCGCCGATGGTCGGCGCGTAAAGCACCGACTTGATGTTGGGGTAATCGGCCAGCCAGCCCAGCTCCAGCGCTGCGTTGGAGTTTACGATCAGCACTGTATTGTCATAGTTATCATTCAGGTATTGCAGAATCTCACGCTCGGTGGAGTCCGGTTCCAGATAGCTGCGGACCTTGTCTTCCTCACTGGCAGCGTGGTTGTACATCGAGCGGGGCATATCACGGCCCTCGCCTGCCACACGCTTGAGAATATAGACCGGGGTCGTGCCCTGTACGCTTTCCAGCAGACCACTCTCACCCTGCATGACAGAGAGCGGGCACTCGTTGATACGGAAGTCCTCGGCATCGCCGAAGCTGATGGAGCCGCTGGCCAGCCCATACCCGGCACCTGCACCCTGCGTGTAGAAATTCCACAGCGTCTCGTTCACGTTCAGGCCGCGCTCGGTCAGGGCCGTATTCAACGGCGAGTCACCGCCCATCAGCCTGACACCCACATTCTGGTTACTGTTGGCAGAGAACAGACTCACGGTCGTGTCCTCGGCCAGGGGCAGGGCGCCGTCATTTTTCAGCAGAACGACCCCTTCATTGTTGATGCGGTCGGTCAGGTCTTTTTCGGCATCACCGATGGTGTCGGCGGTATAGTCCGCCGTGTTATAGTCCAGGTTCAGGCCCTCGGTCTGTACTTTGCTGTTGTCCCAAGATTTCTTGTAGCCCAGCATTGCATTTATCATGCGGGCGTAGCTAGGCAGAATGACGTTGGCTGCAAACAGCAGCACTGCCATGACAACTGCCAGCACAGCCAGAATACCTGTGTGCAGAATATGGCCTACAATTTGCAGTGGTGTGAGTTTTTTCTTTTGCATTTTTCTCCTCCTTGAATTTTGGAGGGGCTTTTGGCCCCTGCCTTTGTTCTGACCTTATTGTAGCAGAAAAGGGGCTTTGCGGCACAAAATTTGCATAACCTGTCGTTTTGGGCGCACAATCTGTAATTGTAACAAAAGGATTACAAAAAGCGTAGTGCAAAGCGCACAAGGCGGAACCGTGTTTCTTTGTGCAATGTGCTGCTGCGGGTACGCGGCGCGGGCGGAGCAGAGCCCCGCCCCTACGAGCCGCGAGACAGAGTTGTAGGGGCCGGGCATACCCGGTCCGCAGCCTTCCGGCAATTTCCCGTTTTCCCATCCATCTCCACAACACAAAAATTTCCCCCGCCGTTTCAACGCGGCGGGGGATGCTTCATTTATTCATTCGTGGAGATATCCGTCCCGAAGTACTTTTCGCTCAATTCCTTCAGCGTACCGTCGGCGCGCATTTCCTCAATGGCGGTGTCGATGGCAGTGCGCAGGGTGGCGGTCTCGTCGCCCTTGCGCATCGGGATGGCAACCTCGTTGGCATCGTCAGTCAGCACGGCAATCTTCGCGTTCGCGTCGGGGTGCTCCTTCATGTAATCATAGTAGGTCACCTCGGCGTTCAGCGTGGCATCAATGCGGCCGCTTAGCAGCAACTCAAAGGTCTGGTTCAGGTCGTCCACACCGGTCACGGTTGCGCCGTACTGCTCGGCCAGCTCGGCGTAGGTGCTGGAAATCGTGTTGGCGGTGGTCTTGCCGTTCAAATCTTCCAGCGTCTTGATGCTGTCGTTGTCCTTCTGGGTGATGACGGCGGTGCGGTTGTAGGCATAGGGGGTCGAGAAATCGTATTTCGCGGCGCGCTCGGGGGTGATGTCCACGCCGTTGACCATGATATCATAGCGGCCCGCATCCAGACCAGCCAGCAGGCCGTCCCACTCGCCCTCGACGAACTTCGGCTCCACGCCCAGCTTCTCGGCGATCTTGGTTGCGACCTCAACGTCGTAGCCGACGAGGTTGTCGTTCTCGTCGTGGTAGGTCCAGGGCGCCCAGGTGCCCTCCATGGCAACGGTGATGGTACCGTTGGCCTGGATCTGGCTCAACAGGTCGCCGCCGGTCTCCTCGGTCGCGGCGGTGTCCGCCGTGCTCTCAGCGGGGGCGGCGCTGTCGGAGGTGCTGCCGCAGGCCGTCAGGGCCAGCGCGACGGTCAGGGTCAGGGCGGTCAGTTTGGCAAGGTTCTTCATTATAATTGGCTCCTTTGTCTGTATGTCTGCAAAAATTCCCGGGTGCGGAGCTGCTGCGGGTCGTTGAAGAACGCCTCGGCGGTGTTCTGCTCCACAATCACGCCCCCATCCATAAACACCACGCGGTTCGCCACATGGCGGGCAAAGCCCATCTCGTGGGTCACCACCAGCATCGTGCGGCCTTCCTCGGCCAGGCTGCGCATGACAGCCAACACTTCGCCGGTCAGCTCCGGGTCAAGAGCCGACGTGGGTTCGTCAAAATAAATAATCTCCGGGTCTGCGGCCATGGCGCGGGCAATCGCCACGCGCTGCTGCTGCCCGCCGGAAAGCTGGTTGGGGTAGTAGTCGGCACGGTCGGCCATGCCCACCCTGACCAGCGCGGCGCGGGCGATCTCATCGGCCTGCCTGCGCGGCATTTTCCGCGCCACGATCAGCCCCTCGGTGACGTTCTGCAAGGCCGTTTTGTTGGCGAACAGGTTGTAGTTCTGGAACACGAACCCGGTGCGTCGGCGCAGGGCGTTGACCTGAGTACGGGTCACATGGGCCAGCTCCACGCGCTGGCCGTCAAAGGTCATCGTGCCGTCGTCGGCCTTCTCCAAAAAGTTCAGGCAGCGAAGCATCGTGGTTTTTCCGCTGCCGCTTGCGCCCAGAATGGCGACTACATCGCCCTTGTTCACGTCCAGGTCAATGCCTTTCAGCACCTGTAAATCACCGAAAGCCTTGCGCAAATTTCTGATTTCCAGCATAGCTTAACTCCTTTGCGCGCCCTTGCTGTTCAGGTACTTTTCGCCCACGGCCTGCAGGCGGGTCAGCACAGTGCAGAACAGCAGGTAGATGATGCCGACCTCGATGTACAGCGCCAGCGGCTCATAGGTGCGGGCCACAATGCGCTGGGTGGTCATGAGCATTTCGGTCACGGTGATGTTGGCCGCCAGCGAGGTATCCTTGACCATGGCGATCAAAAAGCTGGCCAGCGTGGGGAACGCCGTGCGCATGGCCTGCGGCAGGATGATACGACGGATGATCTGCAAATATCTCATGCCGACGCACTGGCCGGCCTCCATCTGACCCTGGGGCACGGCTTCCAGCGCGGCACGCACGGTCTCGGCGCAGTACGCGCCCTCATTGATGGAAAAGACCAGCACCGCGGCGGGGAACGGCTCGATAAGGATGCCAACGCCGGGCAGGCCGTAGAACACGACAAACAGCTGCACCAGCACCGGTGTGCCGCGCATGACCCAGATGTAAAACCGGGCGATCTGCTGCAAGACGGGCACATGAGCAAACTGCACCAGCGCCACCACAACGGCAATGATCAGCGCCAGCGTGAAGGAAATGACGGTCAGCGGGATGGTGACGGTCAGGCCGGGCAGCAATATTTTACCAAAGGAATCCACAAGGATGCCTACAAGGCGTTCGGACATGGGGCGGCTCTCTCCTTTTGTGATGCAGGGGTGGCGGGAAGATTTCCCACTAAAACGGTATGCTATGAGATTGTAGCACATCGGCACGAATTTTGCAAGGGTGTAATTTGAAGTGAAGTTTAAGGGCGTGCGCTTTTAAAGGTGCGAGATAAGGGAACGCGGCGAGCGGCCCGTGCGCCAAAATTGCACGATGGAAAACACCGCAGCGGTGTAGGGGCCGGGCATGCCCGGCCCGCAAGTATGCGGTGGGTGTCCCTTTATCCATGGATTTGTAGGAAGGGGGCTTGCCCCCTCCGCGGCGGCCAGAGAACCGGCCGCCCTACGTTTTTCCGGGAAGGTGGGTGCTGGCCTGCGGGGCGTCGAGGACGCCGCCCCCTACCGTTGCCGGGGGCGGATGCCGCCCTACACGGCAGGGCCGGGCATGCCCGGCCCCTACGGTTCGGCAAGGGAAAATGGGCATAAAAAATCCCACCGTCGGTGGGAGACGGTGGGAAACTTGCATATTCTACAAATTAGACAATGGAGGGAGATACTGCATCAATCGTTGCCGTATCCTTAATCTCAACGCTAGAAGTACCAGCAACAGCAGAATCTTTCTTAACAGTATATGCGCCATCCTTGTAGACACAAACAAAAGAACCATTATTGTACTGAACCGCCAGAACAGTACCAGTAGTGGACACCTCAGCTTTATACGAGGAAGTACTGTCCAGACCCTTGACCTCTGCCAAGGCCTTGATGTTATCAGTAGACGGCTTATTGGTATCACTCAAAACACCTTTTGCATAAGTGCTAGAGGACTCCGTCTGAATAGCCATTACAACCATACGCGTTTCAGCGACAACCTTCTCAGCGTTCGCCTTGTCGATGTAGCCGGTCAGGGCAGGAATCAGCAGGGCGGCCAGGATGGCCAGGATGACGAGAACGACGATGAGCTCGACGAGGGTAAAGCCCTTCTTGTTCTTCATTTTACGAATTTTCTCGAACATTATAATTCCTCCAATTTCTCCAAAAGGACTTCAACCGTCCTTTTACTGTGAATTTATAATATCATACAATTTACCAAATTTCAATAAAGTTACAGCAAAACAGCAAAAAGCATTTTGTTGCCTGTTTTGTACCTTTTTCGCAAAGCTTTTTGTTGCTTTGCAACGTGTGTCGTTCGATAATGTCGCCGCATCGCCGTTTTATTTTACGCGCTTTTTCGCTATTTTATAAAAAATATGTGCATTTACGACAAATTTTGCAGTCGTTTTCTGGTGAATATTTAACCGCGCATATCTTGCGGTGGTGCAGGGTGCGATTTTGGGCGGTTTTGCGGGTTTACAGGGGGATTTTGTAAAATTCAACGTGGCTAAGTGGGGCAAATTGTGTGCTATTGGGGCGAGGCGTTTTCCCGCACAAACCCACAGGGGGAGGCGTTTGGAAATGTGCTGTGCTTAACACCGAAAGCGTGATTTTTACGGGATTTTTGCTGTGCTCTGGCGTTTTGGCTGCCGCCGGGCCACTAAATATGGCGTCCGCGGCGGGATTTTTTCAGGTGAGTTGTAATAAACGGCACAATGCCCTCAAAGAAGGCCATGATGGGGCTGTCGCAGTTGTCGGTGCAGCCCTTGTCCTTCAGCGCGGCCAAAGGTGTGCTTTCCCCTGCCGGGTCGTTTTGATTCGGCCTTCATTCCGCCACTTCCCGCAGGTGCTCGCGCACCGGGCGCAGTTCCTCGGGCAGTTCGGCGTCCGGCAGGTCGCTGATGCCATCTGTCGTGCCGCGGGCCTTGGCGGTCTCATAGAACCAGCACTTATAGTCCAGCGTGTCCATCGTCTGCTGCAATTCGGCCATGCGGGCTTCCAGCACGGCCTTCTGCTTGCGGAACATTTCCAACCGCTGGGCGATCGTCGCGTCGCCCTGCATGGCAAGCTCGATGTATTCGCGGATATCCTTCAGCGACATGCCGGTCTTTTTCAGGCACTCAATGATGCGCAGCCACTCGAAGTCCTTTTCCTCAAATACGCGGATGCCGCCGGAGGAACGCCCCACAAAGGGCAGCAGCCCTTCCTTATCATAATAGCGCAGTGTCGATGCAGGCACACCCAGCCGTTTTGCCATTTCGCCCACCGTATAAGCCATAGTTGCCTCCTGATCTTTTTGCAGAACCCCTCGACTTAAACCGGGGTTTAACTTGTATGATATCAGTATAGGGCAGTTGCAGCCCCATGTCAAGCTGCGGCAAGGAGCAATCACCTATGAAAACGCAAAACAAACAGGAATCTGAACAGCAGAACGTATTTGGCAGCGGCACGCCCTTCCCATTGCAGAGTTGTAGGGGCGGGGGTATGCCCGGCCCCTACAATGGGTGTTTTAGGCAAACCACGATGCCCCCATGGCCGCCGACGCGCCGGGGGGCGTAAGCGTCACCAGATCCCACTTTGGGGCTTATTTTTTATATTGACAAATCCCGCTCATCTACCTATTATAAGTGGGAAAGCATACGAAAGGACTGTCGAACTTATGAAAATGGAACGTATTGACCGGGTTCGTGCCGCACTGTGCGCACAGGGCCTGACCCAAATGATCGTCTGCGACCCCAAAAGCGTGTGGTATCTGACCGGTGTCGCCGTGGAACCCTATGAGCGTCTGCTGGCGCTCTACCTGCCCACCAACGGCGAGCCGGTGCTATTTTTGAACAAGCTGTTCACTGTCCAGAATCCGCCCTGCAAGGCCGTTTGGCACACTGACACCGACGCCCCGGTCGCCCAGATTGCCGCCGTGGTCGACGCCGCGAAGCCGCTGGGCATCGACAAAGAGTGGCCCGCCAAGTTCCTGATCCCGCTGATGGAGGCCCACCCCGGCATGCAGGTCGTGCTGTCCAGTGATTGCGTCGACGACTGCCGCGCCTGCAAGGACGCCGAGGAACAGCGCCTCATGCGTGAGGCCTCCCGCATCAACGATGAAGTCAACGAGGCTGCGAAGCACTACGTCAAGGTCGGCATGACTGAGCGTGAGGTGGCCGAGTTCATTGACGCCCAGTTCCGCGCCCACGGCTGCGAAGGCCCGAGCTTTACCACCATCGTTTCCTTCGGTGCGAACGCCGCTGACCCCCACCACGAGCCGGACGGCACGGTGCTGAAGGAGGGCGACTGCGTGCTGTTTGACATGGGCTGCGTGAAGGACCGCTATTGCAGCGACATGACCCGCACCTGGTTCTGCGGCCAGCCCACAGAGAAGCAGGCCGCCGTACACGACCTGGTGCGCCGCGCCAACGAAGCTGCCGAGGCACTTATCAAGCCCGGCGTGTGCCTGTGCGACCTGGATGCCGCCGCCCGCGATTTGATCGCCGAAGCGGGTTATGGCGAATACTTCAACCACCGTCTGGGCCATTTCATCGGCCAGACCGACCACGAGAAGGGCGACGTGAGCAGTGCCAACACCGCCGTTGCCAAGCCCGGCATGATTTTCTCGATCGAGCCGGGTATCTACCTGCCCGGTGAGTTCGGCGTCCGTGTCGAGGATCTCGTCCTTGTGACCGAGGACGGCTGCGAGGTGCTGAACCACAACGATAAGCATTGGGATGTTGTGGGGAAGTAGCTCCCTTAAAGCCTTTTTTCCCCCATAGGGAAGCCTTTTTGTGCAATGTAAAAAGGAGCTTTTATGGATAAACCCGAAAAACTGACCCTGCGGGAATGTCTGCTGGGCGACCGGGCCTTTTACCGCCATGTGCTGCTGGTGGTGCTGCCCATCATCGTGCAGAACACCCTGACGAACGTTGTCTCCCTGCTGGACAACGTCATGGTGGGCCAGGTGGGCACCCTGCCCATGAGCGGCGTTGCCGTGGTAGGCCAGCTGCTGTTTGTGTATAACCTCGCCATTTGGGGCAGTACATCGGGCGCTGGCATCTTCGGCGCTCAGTTTTACGGCCGCGGCGATATGGACGGCGTGCGCCACACTTTCCGCTTTAAACTGCTGGTGTCCACCGCCATCACGGCGGCAGCCATTATGCTGTTTCTGGCTGCCGGGCCAGCGCTGATTGGAGCGTATATTTCAGCCGATACCTCCCCCGCCGATGCCGCCGCCACGCTGGACTATGCGTGGGGGTATCTGCGCATCATGCTTGTGGGACTGGTGCCCTTCGGCCTGACCCAGTGCTACGCCGGCACCCTGCGCGAGAGCGGCCAGACCGTGCTGCCGATGAAAGCCAGTATGCTGGCGATGGTCGTGAACTTTATCTTTAACGCCCTGCTGATTTTCGGCCTTGGCCCGTTCCCCCGGCTGGGCGTGGCCGGTGCGGCCATCGCCACCGTGCTTTCCCGCTTTGTGGAGCTGGCCATCGTCGCGACCGGCGCCCACCGCAGCGCTGACCGCTACTCCTTTATGCGCGGGGTGTACCACAGCCTTGCCATTCCCGGCGTGTTGGTCAAAAGCATCTTTATCCGCTCGATGCCGCTGCTCGCCAATGAGCTGATGTGGGGCGCAGGTCAGGCCGTGCTGCTGCAATGCTATTCCGTGCGGGGCATCCAGGCCGTGGCCGCGCTGAACATCTGCAACACGATTGCACAGATTTTTAATGAGGTGTTCCTCTCGCTGGGCAACGCCACAGCCATCGTCGTTGGCCAGGAGCTTGGCGCAGACCGCCTGACCGGTGCCCGCCGCACCGCCTGGCGGATGATTACCCTGAGCCTTGCCAGCTGCGTTATTATGGGCGCTGCGCTGGCCGTTTGTGCGCCCTTTATCCCCCGCATCTACAACACCGAGGAGCCCATCCGCCTGCTGGCGACCGAACTGATCCGCATGGCGGCGCTGTGTATGCCGCTGTACGGCTTTGCCAACTGTGAGTATTTCACGCTGCGCTCCGGCGGCAAAACGTTCATCACATTTTTGTTTGACAGCTGCTTTACCTGGGCTGTGTCCGTGCCGATGGCCTACTGCCTGTCCCGCTTCAGCGGGCTGAACATCGTCACAATTTACCTGTTTGTGAACGGCATGGACATCATCAAATGCACCATCGGCTTTGTGCTGGTGAAGAAGGGCGTCTGGGTAAAAAATATTGTGAAAGAATAGTTGTTCTTCCGTAGGGGCGGTGCCAGACATCGACCCCTGCAAGTCCCATAAAGGAGATGTACACCCCCATGACCACCGCACACAAAAGCCGCGTGCTGGATATGACCCAGGGCGACCCATTCCGCCTGGTGCTGCAATTTTCGATGCCGCTGTTCTGCTCGAACCTTCTGCAGCAGTTCTACAATTTGACTGACACCGCCCTTGCCGGGCACCTGCTGGGCGCGGCGGCACTGGCGCAGATCGGCGCGACCGCCGCACTGTACGGTCTTATCATGAACTTTGCCTTCGGCATGAACAACGGCCTGGCACTGACGGTCAGCAGGTATTTCGGCGCCGGGGATGAAAAGGGCATGCGCCGCGCCGTGGGCTGGATGGTCACGCTGTCGGTGGGCACCTCGCTGGTGCTGACCGCCACTTCCCTGCTGGGCCGCGGCGCGCTGTTGACTCTGCTGCAGGTCCCCGCCGAAACGTGGGACGGTGCCGCCGCCTACCTGACCGTAATTTTGCTGGGCATCCCGCTGACGATGCTCTACAATATGGAGGCCGCGCTGCTGCGCGCCGTGGGCAACAGCATCACGCCTCTGCTGTTTTTACTCTTCAGCACCGTGCTGAATATCGGGCTGGACGCGGCCTTTATGGGCCCGCTGGGCCTTGGCGTGCGCGGCGCAGCCATCGCCACCGTGCTGGCACAGGGTATCAGCGCCCTGCTGGGCGTGTGGTACATCCTGCGCAGCTACCCGGAACTGCGGTTCCGCCCGGCCCAGCTGAAAGAGACGACCCGCCATGCCGTGACCCATATGTTCTGGGCGGGCCTGAGTATGGGCCTGATGAGCGCCATCTACAACCTGGGCAGCGTGGCCCTGCAAAGCAGCATCAACGCGCTGGGCAGCGCCTACATTGCGGCCCAGACCGCCGCCCGCCGCCTGGCTGAGCTGTACTTTATCCCCGGCGGTGCGCTTGGCATCGCCGTAGCGACTTTCAGTAGCCAAAACCTCGGTGCGGGCAAGCGTAGCCGCATCTGGCAGAGCGTAAAGGCCGCGCTGGTCATCTATTTTGTGTGGTGGGTATTCATCATGGCGTTTACCTTCCTCTGCGGCGAGGCGGCCGTCCGCGGCGTAACCGGCAGCAACGACGAAATCATTATTGCCAATGCTCTGCTGTACTTGAAAATCAGCGTGCCCATCATTCCGCCCATGGCCGTGCTGGTCATTTTACGGAATATGCTGCAAGGCATCCAGCACACCATTGAGCCGCTGCTGGCCAGCGCCCTGGAGCTGATCGGCAAGGTGATTTTTGCTGTCTGGCTCGTGCCGGTCTGGGGCTACCGCGCCGTCTGCTTCTGCGAACCGACGACCTGGGTCATCTGCTTTGTGTTCATCCTCTTCGCCGCCTGGCGCTGCCGTGGTGATTTAAGGGATGCGTAATTTTTCTTTTTTTCTATTTTTTGTCTGCACGCCCTTGGCAAGCCGGACTTTTTCTGGTATAATATTAGTCACATCTGTGCAGACCGGTGGCTCAGCCAGGCAGAGCCGGCAGCTCATAACGGATTATAACCGCCTGACCCAATTATTTCTACTTTCAAATATGATGAAGTGCCACGATTTTTGCTGAACTTCATCGCCAAGATTTTCGTTTTGGCGATAAGTTGGCGATTTAGCCATC
>ERZ1034984.1283-NODE-1283-length-24306-cov-8.252979_pt1 | contig 24306 bp, 18 predicted proteins | sample MGYA00520589_ERZ1034984 | MGnify/ENA primary metagenome ERZ1034984 (study PRJEB33766, sample SAMN09781790) | gut metagenome | biome: gut microbiome | host: Homo sapiens | place: Madagascar | study: EMG produced TPA metagenomics assembly of the PRJNA485056 data... | reverse complement strand
TCGGCTCCAAGGCCATCGAGCAGCTGCCCGACGCCATCGTGGCCGCCAACGGCACTGACGGCGTCGACGCCGTGGCCGGCGCAACCGTCACCTCCAAGGCCATCTTCGACGCAGTGAACAGCGCCCTGGCCAACGCCTAACAGCAACCCCCAGGCGCTTTTAGCCTAACAAGCCCCCAAGCACGAAGCCCCGGACCGCACAGCACGCGCGCGGTCCGGGGCTTTTGCGTTTGAGGGACTCAGCGCCTGAAGACACCCCTGAAATCAAGCGGAACAGAAATCTCTGAATGCATGCATGAGCTGGTATACTCTGCCCGACAGCAACCCTCAACAAATCGAAACGTCAACTTGTCATGCCCATACATTTAAGAGCACAACAACACTCTGGGGAAAAGTTGGGTGCGCAATGAACACGGAGCAGCTTAGGTACTTCCAGCTTGCATACAAGCAGGGCAGCTTTTCTGCGGCAGCGCGAATGGTCCCTGTTTCTCATCAGGGACTTACAAAGGGCATCAGAAACCTTGAGCGAGAACTGGGAGTGACGCTTTTCGACTACGACTCAGATTCAGGCAGACCTGAACCCACCCCGTTTGCGCATGAGTTATACGATTTTGCCGTAGTCTACGAAGCGAATCTGCACTTGCTTAATGAGTCATTCGAACGACTGCGCAAAGAAAGCCGATACACCGTGCGCCTTGGCTGTTCATTGGGAGTACTCGGAGCATATGGACCAGAGCTGCTTGAAGGCTTCGCTCGAGCGCACCCCAACATTGACGTGCCATATTGGGAATCCAACGACGCCTTATGCGAACAAGGGCTTCTCGAAGGCAAGTACGATATGGCACTCTGCGTGTCTCCCATCACAGCGGGCTGCGAAGGGAGGGAGCTGTACCGCTCTCCTATGTACTTCTGGCTCAGAGCAGATGACGTGCTCGTAAATACGGTGCTTCTGCGCGACGGCAAGTTGCATGCCGAGGATCTTGCTGGGCGTGATGTCGCGATGCCCGGAACAGGCTTCAAGTGTTTGGAGCATCTTCGTCGCTATGTAAGTAGCAACGGGTATGAGCTGGGTCACATTTTTGATATGAGCGAGATTTTCCAGCTCTATGGGTATGCACTTGACGGGCGTGGGCTTGGATTCTCCAACGGCACGCTCGTTGATTTGCCCGTTTTCCAATCGAATGCTCAAATCGTAGCGTTGCCAGTAGATGGTCTCTCTTGGGGCTTCAGCATAGAACGTCTCTCCACCCATTTTCTAGGCGACGCTGAACAGCTTTTTTGGAACTGGTGCTGCGCCGCCGCCCGCGATTTGGCAGGCAATACTCTCAACAAGAACGACAGCCTCACATAACCCCTCATCCAACGCAAAGGGGCGCCCCGCATTACCGAGACGCCCCTAAACGCGCAGATGTTACTTAACGCGAGTCCTTACAAGGTCGAACGGCCAATGCCTCCACCGACAGGCATGTTGAGGTTGTAATCGGCAATCTCATCGTCGGTACCGCCGGCTGCCTCAATACCAGCAATGCGACCAAAGGTAAGGCAACGGCCGTGGTTGATGCCGGGGCAGATGGTGGGATAGTCACCCGAGCCGTGGAAGTCACCGGCGTTGGTGCCGCAAACAAGCAGACCGGGAATAACCTCGTCATTGGCATCAAGCACATGACAGGTCTCATCGCAATGCAGACCGCCAGAAGCGGAAAGGAGCGTGGCCTTAAGAGCACCAGCATAGAAGGGCGGCTCCTCAATCTTGATCATGATCTCGGCGCGCTTGCCATAATCGAGGTCTTCACCCAAATCGACCAGGTCGTTGTAGCGCTGAACCGTAGCGATGAAGGTGTCGGCAGGCACGTTCATCTTCTCCGCGAGCTCCTCCAGCGTGTCAGCCACAACGATGTTACCGTCATCAATCTTGGCCTGGAGCAGCTTGTTCTCAACATCGAAGTCAAACGGCGTACCGAAACGACGGTACTGCTGACCATTGGAGATGCCACCGGCCAGACCATCTTCGCACTGCTTGCCAAGCTTCTCGAGGCCGTGAGCGTCGTAGATAGTAAACGCGCGCTTGTCGCCCCACAGTGCCTTACCGGAGGATTTGGACTGGGTGTTTACATCCTCGTTCATAAAGCGCTCGCCCTTGCCGTTCACATGGAGGAAATTGTAGCTCTGAGCGCCCGACTCCAGGTGCATGCATGCGGCATGCGAATCGTTCTTCTGCATGGCCGCGCCAATCCAAAGTGCAGCCTTGTGCATATCGCCCGTATTGACCCACTGCGGAATGTAGAGGCGCTCGTCGGCCGCCTTGAGTGCCCACGGGTTGTACGTGTTCATCATGTCGGAATCGGCCGAGTAGTCGCCAGCAGCCAAAATGACGCTCTGGGCATTAATCTGCGTGTAGGTGCCATCTTCATTCTGAACAATAGCGCCGGTTACCGCACCCTCATTGCCGGGGCGAACGAGACGCAATGCCTGGGTGTCAAACATGTACTCAACGCCCATGCCCTCGCCGATAGTCTTGAGAGCAGGAAGGATGATGTCCATGCCCAGACCATGCGACACGCCATTGAGGTACACGAAGTCAGTCGTGTCGTCATAGAAGAAGTGCGTGACCGGCCACTCGGTGTAATCCGGGCCCTTGAAGAAGTCGCACCACAGCGTGCCGTGCAGACCCTGCTCCTCGAGCTTGTCCTGCAGCCAATCCATGCAGGCACCCGACTTGTGAGCAAACTTCCACAGGTGACGCTCGTTGAGGCGGCCCTGGCTCCAACGAATCCAGTTGCGCACAATCTGGGCGTAATCCATTTGATCTTCGGTGATGTAGCCCTCGTCAAGGATGCCCTGAATAATCTTGGAACCAAATGCCGTAATGTGGGCACCGCGACCAGAAGGCTGGCTTGCTTTCTCGACCACGGTCACCTGAGCGCCCTTCTCGGCTGCGGAAACAGCAGCGACGGAGCCAGCAAAGCCACAACCGATGACAAGAACATCAGTGTCTTTTTCGTCATCGGGAGTGATGTCACCGGGATACTCGAGCCAAGCAGCGCCAGTCTCAACAGGCTCGCTCTTGGCGCCTTCGATATCAGCCAAGGCGGTGGCAGCCGTGCCAGCAGTAACGGCGGCAGCAACGGTACCAGTAATGAAAGAGCGGCGGTTCAGTTCCATAGTGTTCCCCTAACACTCGGACCAAGTCGTTCATCCCCCGTGGGACGAGACAGACTCTAGCGTCCGAGATGGCGGTGCCACAATGGTTTTAGGGGTAACCGAACGTTCAGCGCCCTGAACAAGAGGTTGCAGCCCTCCCCTAGCACCGAATGTGCGAGAGGAAGTTCTCCCAGGTAGATTGCCAGATTTGAGTACCGTGGTCGGAAGGACAGACAGGTGTGAAGCCCAGGTTGCGGGCAAGACCGGCGCCATCGGGGGTTGCTGTGTCAATGGTGACATCGGCGATGCGGGCAGCGAATTGGGCATACTGCTCAGCCGCACGGGCAACAAGGCGGTACGCCAGGCCACTGCCTTGCCAGGGAGTGTCAACCACAACGCAGCTCAGGAACATATGGAGTGCGTCGTCGCCCGAACCCTGCGCCCAAGGGTCGACAACATCGTCGACCGTGAGGTTAGCGTCGTTGAAGGCACCAGCAAGAAGGGCCACATGCACGCTCTCGCTCACCGGGAACAGGTTGACGAACCCCGCAATCTCTCCCCGCGCGCCACGCGCAGTCACTATCGTAAACGGGCAGCGCTCGTACCAGTTCCACGACTCCTCAGCAGGCGTGATGAGGTCCTCGCCATAAAAGCGCGCCTCCATGGCCGCCATCGCATCAAAATCGGCACGGGCAAGCGGCCCATCGTACTTTGAATCACACGCGTTCAATGTGCGCCTCATGTCGTTTTGTCTTCTCATCATACGAGATGCCAACAAGCAGAACTGGCCCACCCCACTTGCGCAGAACCTGAGGGTAATCGCGCCGCTTAACCTGCTCAACAGCGCCATCAACAGGTTTGTTCCACTTGAGCTCAATCAGCAAGGCAGGGAGCTGCGACGAGGGCTTGGGGATATATACGACATCAGCAAAGCCTTTACCACTGGGAAGTTCCTCGATAGTGGCGTACTCATCGACAGCCGAGATGTACGCGAGCTTGACCGCCGCACGCAAAGCCTGCTCGTTGTTGTAAAAGAGCGGCGCGGCAGCTGAGTCGTGCGCTTCCTCAAGCGCACGGGCAACCTGCTCGGCGTCTCCAGCGAGAGTCGCCTGCAGCAGATGGTCGGAATTCTGTATGAGATGGGCGAGCTGCGTTCTCTTTCCCGTTACCAGGGCAGATACATACTGACGGCGGATCTCTTCATTGGGAATAAATGCCAGCTCTGCTTGCTCGTCATACCCAAGATAGCCGAGATGAACCAAGAGAGTGAGCACGTCGTCTTTGCGCTTGAACGTTGTCATGTCATTGGCAAAGGTCGTGGTGTCGAGCTTCTGGGGTTCATCGGCCAACATTGAAACCACAGCCTGCCTCAACCCGTCAAAATCAAGGTCGATGTAAGTCTGCAGCGCCTCGTATGTCTCCGTGGAGGTCCAATAATCCGAGCAACGCCCCTTTGCGAGGGCCAGCGTCACCGAACGCGGGCTATACATATGCATACCACTCAGCAAATAGCCGTCGTACCAGCGCTTAACCTCTGAATAGTCCATGTTCCACGCATCACACAACGCACGCGTCTCGTCTTCAGTGAAGCCGAAATACGAGGCTAGATCACCCGGTGCCGTCATAGAGAGCTCGTCAAACATGTTGAGCACCGAATGAGTACCGTACTTTTTGATGGGAAGAATGCCCGTCATATAGGCAAGCGCGACGTAAGGCTTGTCCTTAAGCAAATCGCGCAGGAACCCGATGAATGCCTCCTGGGCGGCAACGTCATGCTGGGCCTCGCGAAACACTGCGTCCCACTCATCGATAATAAACACGAAGCCCGGATGCCCAGGCTCCGACGCAGCGGCAAGAGAGAAAGCCTCGAACAGGCTGTTGCAGGCCGCCTCAATCGCACCAGGAAATGCCCTGGCTAGTTCGGCAACCAATTTGCTCGTGACGAGAGCCGGAACAGCAACGGCACAGCCCGCCTCTCCAAGAAACTGGCGCATGTCGAGATACACCACATCGTAGGCATTGAGATGCGCAGCATAGGTCGAACCCCGGGCGGCAGCGAGGTCGTCAAACAGACCATGGGAGTCGATTCCACGCTGGTAGTATGCACACAGCATGCTTGCCGCCATGGTCTTACCGAAACGCCGAGGACGGCTGACGCAAACATATCGATCGCCACCGGCAAACACGCGATCGTTGAGATGGGTGATGAGGCCGCTCTTGTCCACGTAGATGCGAGCCCGGCGGTCGATGGCCATGGCCTGGTTGCCAGGATTGAGATATACGCCCATGTTCACGCCCACCTTTCATCTCAGTCTCAGCGCGCGACGCGCCTCGAACCACCAAAACAAACCAGGCAAATCATACCCCGACACTGCGACCCAACAGACAAATCGCAAAACAGTCAGTCTGGTACTGAGTTACTTCTGTACCCCTGCCCAACTACCCCGCTGTTACTCCTCCACCTCGAGTGGGACGAATTTGAACTGGGTGCAGTCGACGTAGCCGCGGTTGGTGAGGCGAAGCTCGGGGATGCAGGCAAGGCTGAGAAGCCCCAGTGTCATGAACGGTGAGGGCATCTTGCACCCCATGGCAGCCCAGGCTTGCTCCATGCGGCACACCTGACTCGCCACCTCGGCCGCCTCGCCTGTGCTCATGAGGCCGCACACCTGCAAGGGAACCTTCGCGAGAATCTTGCCGTCTACCACAGCGACAGCACCGCCGCCACATTCTACGAGGGCGTTTGCAGCAAGCGCCATGTCGGCGTCGTTGTCGCCCACCACGAGCAGGTTGTGGGCGTCATGGGCTACTGTCTGCGCGAGGGCGCCGTGAATGCCCAGGCCGCACACGAATCCGGCAGCATGCGTGCCGCTTGCATGGTGGCGCTCGAACACGAAGGCCTTGAGGATGTCGCGGACGGGGTCGGCCTGCAGCGCCCCATCGCGCACAGGCACCTCCACATGCTCCTCATAGGCGATGGTGTCGCCGCCGCGCAGGCGAATGGCACGCACGAGGGCAGTCGATGCCTCGGAGTTGCTCGCAAGAACGCGGAACGTCTCCTGGCAAATCTCCTCGCCCATATGCATGCTGTGGGTCATCCAATCGGGCCAGTCGAACGGCCCGGGGTTGAAGAAAGGCACGCCGCCCTCGGCCACGATTCGTCCGTCGATAATCGTCCGCTTCACGCGAAAATCCTTGAGGTCTTCAAGAAACACCAGGTCAGCACACTTACCAGGCGCGATGCTGCCCAGGTCGGCCTGCATCTGGAAGCATGTGGCGGTGTTGATGGTAACCATCTGGACGGCCTCGACGGGGTCGATGCCCTCTTCTACCGCCAAGCGCAGGACATAGTCGAGATGACCATGGAGCAGCAGGGTGTCGGGGTGGCAGTCGTCGGTGACGAGGCAGCAGAAACGCGTGTCGATATTGCGCCCGACAATGGCAGGCGCAAGGTCGTGCAGGTTGTGCCAGGCAGAACCCTGGCGAATCTGGGCATACATGCCCAGGCGCGTCTTGGCCACGACATCCTCGGCACGCACCGACTCATGACAGGCGCTCACGCCAGAGGCAATGTAGGCATTGAGCCCGCGGTCGCACTCAGGCACGGAGTAATGCCCCGTCACGATCTTGCCCGCCTGCAGGGTCGCGCAGACCTCTTCCGTGGGGTTGTCCGCGCCCGAGAGGATGCCAGGGTAGTTCATCATCTCGCCCAGGCCTACCGTGTACGGCCAGCCCATGGACTCCTCCACCTGGGCGGCGTCCACTTCCGAGCCCGTGTCTTCAAAGCCAGGCACCGCAGGCACGCAGCTGGGCGTGGTAAGCATGAACTTGAGCGGCACGCGCTCGGCATCGGCCGCCATCTGCTGCACCGCGGCCAGGCCCGCCACGTTGCATGCCTCGTGCGGGTCGTAGTAGACGCCCACGGTACCATGCGGCACAACGGCGCGCGCATACTCGGCAGGTCCCACCATGGAGCTCTCCACGTGCATGTGCCCGTCGAGAAAACCCGGAGCAACGTAATCGCCTGCCGCGTCGATGACGCGCGTGTCAGGTCCCACACAGTGCTGGGCCGTATAGGAAGCGATGCCCACGTAGGCAATCCTACCAGCTGCGATGGCAATGTCGGTATGCTCGAGGACCTCGCGGGTGCACACATCGACAAGACGGCAGTCGCGAATCACGAGGTCGGCCGGCTCCAGCCCTTGAGCCACGCGCACGAGCCTGTGGTTGCACTCCCACAGGGGCGCGGCGCAGAAAGGATGCTGGGTCGGGCTTTCAACAGCAGACATGGCAGGCCTCCTTGTTGGCAAAAGTTGGGCACGATGATACTCCCCTTTTACCGCAGCAAGAAGACCTACCGTGAGCCCGATGCGCAAAAGACTCTACTTCATGCCCCTTGCAAGGGCCTCTACCTGGGACATGGCAAGAGACGACGTGGACGTGACAGCATAGGCATATCCGTCGTGAGCCCACGTGACCACATACCAGGCGTCGTCGGCCCCGCGCAAGGTGACATCGTACCCTGCGATGCGAACCGTTTGCGTAAGACCGTACTCGTTGTAGTCGCCGCTTACGTCGTCGCTGCCCACGGCCTTGCGCAGACAAATCGAACCGCCGTGCTCGCCGTCATAGTTCGCCTCAAGCATCTCGCCCTCAATGACCCGCAGGCTCGTTGCGTCGGGGCCGTAGCCCTGCGGCAGGCCGGAGGCGTCAATGGCAAAGGAAAAACCTGCCAGCGACTCCGCCTGCGCCATGCTCGTACATGGCTGCCAGGGGTTGGCGAGGGTCGTCACGGCACCAGATGCTGCCACAGCATCCTGCGCAACCTCGCCCTCTTCGGCATCCTGAACGGCGCGGGCCAGTGGAGCCCCCTGATCCCCGTCGTCGGAAAGCGCCATGACGGCGGACTCGCTGGCCGCCATTACGCCAGCATCCTCGCTATCGGCCGCGGCATCCTCGGACATCGCGGCTTCGGGCGCTGCCTCTTCGGGGGACAGCGTATCGCTCGTCTGGTCCCGCATCATCGCAGGCTCGCTGGGACCGGGGTTGTTGAGGCCAAGCATCTCAGGACGGGCAAACACGATTGCACCAGCAACAAGCAGGCACGCCGCGATTCCCACGCCCGCTAAAACACGCACACGCTCGGGCGTGAAACGCAAGACTTTGCCCTTAGCCTTGCCAGGGGAGACATCAACAGACGCCTTCTCGACGGGCGCGCTACGGGGCGCCTTCCCGGCAGACACATCGTCAGGCCCCTCGGTTTCCGGCTTCGAATGAGCAAGCATGTCGGCAGGCGCGGTACCGCATCCTTCGGCTTCCGGCATCGCATCAGAAGCCACATCGGCAGGCATATTGACTTGCACTTTTGCAGTCGCTGCGCCATTCTGCCTATCGCCTTCTTGCGCCAGCTCAGTCTCGCTGTCGCCCTTGCTTGCATCTGCTTGTTTACCAGCAGAGCCCGTCGCCTCGGGACACGCCGCTTCCATTACGAAGCGGTCGTCGATGTCACCCAGCGCCGCAAGCAGGCGAAGCGATCCTTCATCCCTCTCTTCGCTCGTCACAGAGCAACACCTCCACGTGTCAAAACGGCTTTAAGCTCCTCACGCATGCGCGCAAGCGTCATCTTCACTTTGCTCTCGGTTGCCCCGTAGGCACTGGCAATCTCCGCGACCGTGTCGCCATACCAATAACGGCGCACGAAGAAATGGCGCTGCTCGCGGGGAGCTTGCTCCAGGAATGCGTTGAGGAGCGCCACGAGCTCCACCTCCGAGGTACCGGCAAAAACACCGCTTCCGTCGGGCAGACAGTCGGCAAGCTCATCGATCAGTACGGGGACCTGACCCTGCCCGCGCTTTTCCGCCTTGCTCTCACGCCAGCGATCAAGCGCGGCGTTGCGTGCGATCTTGCCAAGAAATGCCTGCAGCACGTTGGGGCGCTGGGGCGGCATGGCGTTCCAAGCGCGCAGGTAGGTGTCCTGCTCGCATTCCTGGGCATCTTGTGAGTCGCGCAAAATGCGAAACGCGACACCGCAGCAAAACGTACCGTATTTTGTCTTCGTCTCACCGATGGCGCGCTCGGAGCGCTTCCAGTACAGCTTGACGATATCCGAGTCCTCCAAACTGCCTCCCTTCACCCTCTTTGACGGACTGTGGCCGCCTCGGGTCACAACTTTCTTATCAAAAAAGCCGCCCAGACCTCCACATGGAAGCCCGGGCGGCTCAATCTCACATCAAAACTCGCGCGGCCTTGCGCTGCACGTGATCTACTTCACCGTGAGGACCGGGATGTCGGTCTCACGCAGGAGGCTGTAGCTCACGCTGCCAAGCATGCCGCGAATAGCGCCCAGACCACGGCGACCCATGACAATGAGGTCGACGCCGTGATGCTTGGCATAATCGGCAAGCACGGCAGCAAGAGCGTTACCAGGCACAACCTCAACAGTTGCACGCTGTCCCAGCTCATCGAGGCTGTCGCCCAAACTGTCCATCATAGCCTTCTTGGCAGCGGCAACGGTGGCATCGAGGAGCTGCTTATACTGCTCATAGTCAATCTGGCCATAATAGACGCCGTCGGAATACGTTGCCTGGAAATCCATGGCACCAACGGAAAGAGCCTGGATTACGTCAACAGTGGCTTCAGGATTGAGAGCGGCGAGCTCCTTGGCGTAGCGTACGGCCTCCTTGGCGTGGTCGGAACCGTCGTAAGGGACCATGATCTTCGAGTACAGCATGGTGCAACTCCTTTACTCACGACCTAGCTGCCAGGACTGCCCGGCAACGCTATCTTGCACCACTATATACCCTTTATCCCTCGCACGACACGATAACGTCGTTGGAACTTACCGCAGCGACGACGGCAGAGCCCGGCATCAGGCCGAGCATGTCGACATCGTCAAGGGTGACGTCGCTCACAAGGCTGCAGCCGCAGGGCAGCTGCACCAACACGTGGGCGCTCACGGCACCGCGCTCGATACGAGCCACTTCACCGAAGAACCTGTTGCCCGCCGAAAGGGAGAAGCCGAGGCCCTCCCCCACTTCGAGCAGCACGTCGGGAGCGTTGATGAGCGCGGCGGCACGCGCGCCCTCATGCAGGCCAAGCTCATGAATGGCAGCCATCGAGACGTCGGCTTTGATGAAGCCAGCAGGAGTCTCAATGGCGACAACGCCGTTCACGGCGCCTTCCTTCACGGCGGCGACGGTGCCTTGCAGCAGGTTGGGGGCGGAAAACTTATACATCGAGCCTCCCTGCGGCCATGTCGGAGAGTGCCCGGGCAAACACGACGGCATCGGTCTCCCAGGGCTCGGGTCCGTTCGCACGCACCATGGTGGCCTCGCTGCCCTTGCCCGAGACGAGCACCACAGCCGGCTTGTGCGCCTGGGCAAGCGCGGTGCGAATGGCCTGCTCACGGTCGCAGACGATTTTCCAGCAGGTATTGCCCTGCTCTTCTACGCGCTGGGCGATGGTACGGCAAATGTCTTCCACGGACTCGGGGCCGGGGTCGTCTTCGGTAATCACGATGCAATCGGCCAGCCTGCCTGCTGCAATGCCCATCGTGTCGCGACGGTCGACGCCTTTGCCACCCGTCGCTCCAAAGACCACGCAGAGCTCGTGGTGGGGATAACTGGCCCGCAGCTCGTGCAAAACGGCCTCGAGGCTCATACCGTTGTGCGCAAAATCGACAACAGGCACGATGCCGGGAACAGGGCTCGCAAGCATCTGCACGCGGCCGGGCACGTTTACCTGCTCGAGGCCCTCGCGTACAAAGGCAAGTTCAACGCCGAGCCCTTCCGCCATGCCGCAAACGAGCAGGGCGTTGAGGGCGTTGAAGTGCGAAGGCGTAGGCAGGACAAACTCAAGCTCGCCGCGTGGCGTGCGTACGTGCATCGCGATCCCGCCCTCGACATGCTCGGATGAAGCGAGGAACACATCGGCCTTCTCATCATGCTCGGAGCACGTGATGACACGAGGACACACCTGAGCAGCCTCAAGCACACGGTCGGCATGGTCGATGTCAAGGCTCACCACGGCGCAATGTGCCTGGGAGAATATCTTGAGCTTGCTTGTGAAGTAATCCTCGAAATCGGGATGCTCGATAGGCGAGATATGGTCCTCGCCGATGTTGACGAAACCAGCGACGGCAAAATCGACCCCAAAAGTGCGGTCATACTTAAGGGCCTGGCTCGAAGCTTCCATCACCAGCTCGCGTGCGCCCACGGAGGCGGCGTTGGCGATATGGCCCTCGAGCTCGAGGGCCTCAGGGGTGGTGAGCTTCGAGGGAGCGCACGTGACGCCGTCGTCGAGAATGTCGGTGGAGAAGATGGGAGTGGCATGGGCGCCGAGTGCACGGGCTCGAGCGTCAAGCACGCTCTTGAGATAGAAAGCGCAGGTCGTCTTACCCTTGGTGCCTGTGAAGGCGCACGTCTGAATGCGGCCCGAGGGGTGGTCGTAGAGCATGTCGGCCAGGACGCCCATGGCGCGGCGCACGTCGTTCACGAGCACGCACGGAGCCTCGATGCCATCGAAAGGCTGCTCGGCAAGATAGCCGAATGCCCCCGCCGCAAGAGACTGCTCCAGGTACTCGCGCTTGAACGCGCGGCCCTTGCACACAAAGAGCGTGCCGGGCACAACCTCGCGCGAGTCGGCCGTGATGAAGTCGACCAGGGGCTCTTGGCCGCCCTGGGGCAGCCTCACCTCGTTCAAAACGCCTGCCGCCTCCAGCGCCTTTGCGTAGGCTGAGAGGGGCACACCGGTCTTATGGGGTGCTTGCATGTGCAACGTGCTCCCAAATCAGACAGGCCCCGCGCAAAATCGCCCAGGCGCAGGGCAGACAAATTGTATACATGTGCGGCGGGCTTTGCTGGACACGGCAAGCACCGCATCCGAACAAAGCCCGCCGTATGCTTGCAGAACTATAGGCAGCGAGCCTGGCTCGGCCTAGTAGGAACGGCGAGAGCCTCCGTTGCCGCGGTTGCCACCGCGAGAGCCGCCATTGCCGCCGTTGCTGCGCGGACGGCCATTGGAGCCACCGTCGCGACCGCCACGAGAGCGGTCGTCGTAACGACGCTCGCCACCGCGGCTGCCACGGTCGTCGTAGCCGCCGGAACGACGGTCGTCGTAATCGCGGCCACCGGGGCGCCGGTCATCAGAGCGACGGTCATCATAGCGACGCTCGCTGTAATCGCGATCCCCGCGATCGTCGTAGCGACGCTCGCCACGAGGACGGTCGTCGAAATCGCGGGAACGACGGTCATCGCGGTCACGATGGGTGCCGCCACGCTTGGCGGGAGAGCCGTCGATGCGCCTCATACCGGGGACCTCGTCGCGGCGAGCGGGCTTGCCGCCGCGGGAACGCTCGCCACGGCCGCCGTCGCGCTCGTCATCGAAGCGGTTGCGATGCGAGCTCTTCTCGAAGCGGCCCTCGCGCTCGCCGTCGAAGGAATCGCGCTGGTCACGCGACACGGCGCGACCGGTCTTGCGCACGAACTTGCCGCCGCGCTCGCCACCCTCGCGGCCTTCCTTGCGAGCGGCGACGTACTGGGCGCCCTGGGGAGTCCAGCCGCGCTTGTACAGCAGGCGCGCCTCGCTGCCCATGATGTCCTCGACCTTTTGGACGCTCAGCTTGCCGGTCTTCTCGTTGACGTTGACGTTGATGCGCAGCGTGGCGTTGCGCTCGTTGTACTCGCAGATGAGCACGCGGGCAGGCACGCCCTCGCCGTCAAGCTCGATGACGCAGCTCAGGCTGCCGGGCTCGCAGGGCTCATCGGAGGTCTCGATGTGCAGGTGCACGGGAGTCTCGCTGGGCTTGTTGTGGGCGTCGATGGGGACGATCTCCACGCGCGTGAAGTTGTAGTTCTCGGGGGTGATGGCCATGGTCACGCCGAAAATCTGGCCGAGCTCGATGCGGGCAAGCTCTGCGGCCTGGGCCAGCAGGCGGTTGATGAGCTCGACACCGTCGGTGATGACGGCAAGTTCGTCGGTCTGCTCAAGCTCGCCGGAATCGCCCTCCTTGGTGGGGAAGGCATAGACGGTCTTGGTGCCGCCCTTCTTGCGCTTGGTGACGACGGGGATGAGACCGGCGACGCCTTCGGGGAAAGCCTTACCGTCCTCGACCTTCACACCCACCGTGCGCTTGCCATCGGCAAGCTCAATCTCGGTGTCGCCGTACTTGCTGTTATCGCCAAAAAGCCTCACGTCAGCTCCCGCCTCGCGATGAAAGATTCAAAGAAACTCAAAGACACACTCGCAATAAGTGTAACGCGACATGCGCACAAGTCAGTGCTCAAGGCCCTCTCTACCTGATAAATCCAGGTTGATGTGCATTGCACGCCCGGCAACGCTTGAAAAGATATGGTACGCAGCATGTTTGCGAGGCTGGACGTTGTAGCAACAGGCGTTTTGGGCGATAATCCCGCGCTGAAAACAGTTTCAGCCGGGCCGGGAACCCGGCCTGATGGGGAACAGGAAACGGAACAGACATGGCAAACGCACGCGTGAAGTCAATCGAGGGTCTGCGCGCCTTGGCAATCGCATCCGTGGTGGCATACCACCTGGAGGTGAACTGGCTGCCAAGCGGCCATATGGGCGTCGTCATGTTCCTCGTGCTGACGGGCTACTTGGTGACCAACTCCATCCTGCGCGAGTTCGACCGCACGGGCGACGTGAATCTGCCGAGCTTCTGGGGCCGCCGCCTCAAGCGACTCTGGCCTCCCATGGCGGCGATGATCCTCATTGTCTGCGTGGCCTGCATCGCCTTCAATCACGTGGCCCTCACCAAGATGCGCCCCGACATCCTGCCGAGCCTTCTGTTCTTCGACAACTGGAACTACATCGTGAACGGCCTGTCGTACTTCGACAAGATCGGCGGCGTCTCTCCGCTCACGCACCTGTGGTATTTGGGCGTTGACGTGCAGCTTTGCATCCTGTGGCCGCTCATTCTCACGGTGGGTCTCAAGCTTTCGCACAACAACAAGGGCGCCATGGCCATTGTCGCAGGCGTCCTCACCCTCGTCTCCGCCGTGCTCATGGCGGTGCTCTACGTGCCTGGAACCGACCCGAGCCGCGTGTACTACGGCTGCGACACGCGCGCCTTCGCCGTGCTGGCAGGCGCCCTGCTGGCGTTTATGTGGCCCCTGGGCTACATGCCCGTGGTTGGTCGCAACCTGCTCGTGGAGCAGGTGGGCGTGCGCCGCGTCGCCGACCCCGCCTCGCCGCGCGGCTTTGTCGATCGCCCCGTGTTTGCCCCCTCCACCGCCGTCGAGGTCTTTGGCTGGATGGGCCTGGTGGGCCTCGTCGTCATCATGGTGGTTGTGCCCCCTACCTCGCAGTTCTTCTATTACGGCGGCATACTGCTCGCCACAATCCTCACGTGCATGCTCATGATGAGCCTGCTGTCGCCCGGGACACTGCTCAACCGCGCGTTTTCCTGCGCACCCCTGCAGTGGCTCGGCAGCAGGTCGTTCTCGCTGTATTTGTGGCACTACCCCGTCATCGTGCTCATGGGTGCCACCGGTGGCGCCGCATGGTGGCTGAAGCTCCTGGCAGCAGCCGTCTCGCTGGGTGTGGCCGAGCTGGCCTGGAGGTTCATCGAGCAGCCCTTGGGCAACAAGGAGCTCCTGGCCCGCATCCGCCAGGAGGGCCCCGCGTTCTTCGCACGCACGCCGCAGGTGGCTGGCACGGGCGCATGCGCATTGCTGCTGGTAATTGCCGCCGTAGGCTGCATCGCAGTGCCCGAGGTCACCCTTGTTCCCAAGGACGCCATCTCCTCCACCGGCGAGGCTGTGGACAAGGCGCGCGACCTCACGGCCGGCCGCACGAACGCCCAAGGCACCACGGGACAGGCGGGAGACGGCGCTGCCGCCCCAGCCGCCCCGGCGACTCAGCCCAGTGACATGCCCGTTGTGCAAGAAGTTCCGCCGACCGCCGACGCCGGTGCCGCAGGCACCGAGACACAAGCTGCCCAGGCACCGGCGCCTGTTTCCCTACCCGAGGGCATCATGTCCTTCTCGCTGCACCAGTCCGAGCAAGACAGCGCGGCGGGGGTCTACTCCCCCATCCTCATCGGCGACTCGGTGCCGCCCGAGGACGGCTTCTACGACATTTTCCCCACCGGCTATGAGGATGCTTACGTGGGACGCATGCCCTTCCAGGCGTTCAGCGTGTTTGCAGACTACGTGTCGCAGGGCGTGGTGGGCAAGGTCGTCGTGTTTGCCTGCTTCTCCAACACGACCCCTAGCATCGATGAGCTCGAGGGCATGGTGGCGACGCTTCCCGCAGGTACGCACGCCTTCCTTGTGGGCACCGTCAACCCCGACGGTTTCCAGGACGCGGCCAACGCCAACCTCCAGCAGGTGGCCGACGCCCATGACAACGTGCACTACATCGACTGGCCAAGCGTGTGCGCCGGCAACGAGGAAATCTACCTGTGGGCCGACAACACCCACCTGCGCCCTGAGGGCGAGCAGGCCTACCTCGACATGATCGGCCGCGCCATCGCCCAGACCATGGTGGACGCCGGCGGCACGGTGGTTCCGAGGTAGGCAGCGCCACTAGTCATACAGCGGCGGCTCCACAACGTCCTCAACTGCGCAACCCAAGGCACGGGCAAGGCGGATGACCGTGCCCGCCTCAGCCTTTGCGATGTCGTTTTGCCGCTGCTCGTAGAGCTGAATCATGCGCAGGCTTACGTCAGTCGCAACGGAAAGCTCAACCTGAGTCAATCCCCTGTTCTTTCTCAATGTCTGCAGGCGCGTCGGGCGACTCCGGCGCGCCTTTGTCAGAATCTCGTCGGCGACTTCGGCGAACTTGCTCGCATCCGCCTCATGCAGCAGGTAGAGATCCACAACCTTACTTGCCGTCAGGCCGTCGGCGACCATGTCGCAAAACCGCTCCGCGCGCGCCCACTGGTACTCGGCAAGCGACCATCCCGCCCAGTACTGAGGGCCGAAACCATCTCGTATGGCAGGTTCGGGCAAAGATGCGACATCGCAGCCCGAACGCCGCAAGACTTTACAAGCGAGCTCGGGACCCGAAAGGCCAGCCACATAGCTGGGGTTTCCCCTCTCAAATTGGGTGGCGACACCGGAAGTCAGGAAGTACCCGAAAAAGGCGTCGAGATCGAGGCCGCAATCAAGAGCCGCATACTCCAGCATGCCACCCAAATTTGCCATTGCATCATCGAGATAGAGGATGTCGTAAGCAGGCGCTGTCATTGTTCCACCCCTCCCTGAGCATATCGACGGCATAGAGGCCCTGTGTCGCCATCGAAGATTCTCGCTCCTTCTGGAATGCTTCCTTCGCTTGAGCGTTGCGACGTTCTTTGCGCTGGTAAAACACGCTGCCATCGGCTGGAATCGCCTCAACAAACTCAAGTCTTTGAAATGCGCGGGACGAACGCACCACCACCTGCTCGCCCAACTCCCCCAGCATCATGGCGCGCCGAAGTTGCTCAAGAGAAATGGCGCCCGACAGAAACGCCGAAGCGAAGGCAAAATATGAGTCATCCGCACGATACCCGCGCATGACGTCAGAATCTCGATAGTCCGGCAGGAACACCTTGGCAAGATACTCAGCCGCCTGCTTGGGAAGACCGGCCGCAAGCCTCACCCTACGGTTGTCGAGAAGGACGGCAAGCCAATTGAGGACGTTATAGCCCTCATCTTCCGACAAATCGAGCATGTCGAGGCCGGCCAGGTCAAGACGATACTTGTTGGCATAGCCGCTGTTGCCATCGACGCAGCCCCATTCTTGGGCCATGGCCAAGGTCTCAGTACAGTAAAACCCCAGGCCATAGTCGTTGCGCGGGTTTCCCAGACCAAACGTCGGGCGCTCGATAACATGCGACGAGCCGTGATACAGCTCGATTGTTGCCATTGCACACCTCCAACTATCGTTGTAGCGATAGTATAGTTCAGATTGAAGGCAAAACAATGGTCAAAACAATGGCCCAGCACAAAGAAGGGCGGGCTCGCATCGCTGCGGGCTCGCCCTTTGTTATCAGATGGATTCAGCGCAACGCATGAGCTACTGCATGCGCAGGGCCTCCACGACGTTGTCGGTCTTGGCGTGCTTGAGACCGTAAGCGCAGGCCAGAAGGGTAACCAGGACGCAGACGGCGAATGCGATGGCCACGGATGTCCAGGGCATGGTGAAGCCAAGTCCCCTGAACGAAAGCTCCATGGCGCGGTGGAGCAGCAACGCCACCACAAACGACACAGCCAGGCCGGCGATGAGACCGCGGGCGCCAAAGCGCACGCACTCCCACATCACCATGCGACGCACGCCCGTGCGGGACATGCCAACCGACTGCAGCACCGCAAACTCGCGCTGGCGCAGAAGCAGGCTGCTCACGAGCGTGTTGAAGACGTTTGCCACGGCCACAAGCGCGAGGATTACGGCAAACGAGTACGACAGCGTGTTCACGACCGTCACCATGTCGGTCTGGGTCTTGACCTGCTCGTCCACGTTGAAGACGCTGTAACCCAGGAAATCCGAGTCGTTCATGACGTTGTACATCGCGCTTGTCGCCTGGGCAGGGTCGTCGGCGTCGAAGTAGGCGCCAAAACCGAGGGAACCGCCGTCGATAGCCGCAGCAGCCAGGTTGACCTGACCAAACAACGTCTTTGCAAACGACATGGGCACAATCAGACCGGCCTGGACGTTGAGCGACATGCCCTGGGGCTTCTCGTCGACAACCGCGCCCACTTCAATGTCGGCGAGAGGCTTGGCGTACTCGGAGCGCGGGTACCTCACGGTCTGGTCGGTGCCGGACGCATTGGCCTGCGAGTCCGCCTCCGCACCGTCAGAAGCAGCAATCTCGTCGGAGGAACCAGAGTACTCGTACTCCGACGCAACCATCTCCCAAACACCGGCCGCGTCCGCGTCTGCAGCATACGAGCCGTCGCTTGCGTACAGGCTTTCGTACAGCGGGCCGCGCGCGGAGGCCTCGGCTGGCAGGTCATAGGCGAGAAGGCTCACCGTGCCTGTACCTGCGTACTCATGCAGGTTCGCGTAGCCCACACCGTCATTGCGGCCGGTCTCGTTGTACGCAAGCGCCCTGGGATGCGAGGCATCGAGGTACTCGTCGGCATTTAGGCCAAGCTGGTCCAGATAGGCACGGTACGTCTCATCGTCAACGAAAACGAGAGAGGCTTGATATTGGAAGGCGCCGGTTCCGTCGTCGTAGCCGTAGGCGTCGGTGCCGGCCATAGAGACAGGCATTGAAGCCGGCAGGCTCACCAATGCGATAACACCCTTGCCCTGCACGCCTCCGACGTTGCAAAGCTCCTGGTACACGGCTTGCGCACGAGAAACGTCACCGTCTTGGGAAGAGTACGCCAAGACCGAGATGTCGTAATCGTATTCCTCGGTCGTGGCGCCCGTGATTGCCTTGAGCGCGTCGCCGAAGGAGCCCGCCGTGACGAACAGCACGATGGCGATGGCAAGCGAAGCCGAGGCGACGCGTGCCCTGGCGGGACCGCGAGAGGACGAGCGTGACGCGAGGGCGCCCGGTACCCCAAGGACATGCGCACCCACTTCAAAGACGCGCGGCTTCCAGGGATCAGAGGCACACGAACGGGCAAGGCGCAGCTGCCGGCGGGAAAGGCGCACGTCGTTCACGTTGCGCAGGGCCTCGACGGCGCTCACGCTGGCCGCGCGGCGCGAGGGCACCCAGGCGCTCAGCATCACGACGACGAGAGCAAGCGCGGCGGCCATGGCAAGGGAAGGCGCGTCGACGGCGAGGGTAAACGGAACGGGGAAATCAGTGGATGCACCCAAAACGCTGGCAAGCTGTCCGGAAATGGAACCGAGCACCACGGCCGATCCGGCCACGCCAAGCAAAAGACCAGCAGGAATGCCCACAACCGCAAGCGCTAGCGCCTCCCAAAACACCATGGCGCGAATCTGGCGCTTGCTCGCGCCGATGGAGGAAAGCAAGCCAAACTGGCGGGTGCGCTCGGCAACCGAAATGGCAAAGGCGTTGAAGATAAGCGATGCCGATGCAATGACGATGATCGCGCACACGATACCCGCGAGCTGGTACAACGTCGCCCAAACAGAACGGCTGTCGGTCATGAACAGGCAGCGCAGAAGCGAACCGTGCGTGGAGATGGTGGTGTCACCCCCGAAGTACGACTCCACGAGTGTCTCAAGGTCGCCGACGGTGGAAATCCCCTGAGTCGCGAGGTACACCGTGTGATCGACCTCCTCGCCCACGGCGCCCTGCGCCGTCACGAGGTCGGCGTCGGCATAGGTGAATGCGGGTGAAAACGCCTGGATGCTCGCCATGACGGTGCCATCATAGGCCTGCGAGGGGGCCACGACTTGGCCGGACTCAAGGACAAGCGCGGAGTCGGTGCACCAGGTGAGGGTCGCAGACCAGTCGGTGTCGTAGAAGCCCACCACCGTGTATGTGGCCTCGACGCCCGAAGGCACCAGACCTTCCTCGCCAAAAGCGCCAAAGCCCGTGCCCAAGTCGAAGCGGCGCGCCTCGTCGCCTGCAAGGCCGCGCAGGGCAAGCTCGCCCGAGAAGGTGCTGCCGAGCTCGCAGGGCTGGTCGGTGAGCTCGGTCGTTCCCTGGTACTTCTTGTTGAGGACGATCTCGTGCGAGTTTTGCGGCAGGCGGCCGTCGCTGAGCTGGATGGTACAGAGCTGCGCAAGATTGCCGTCGATGGCTTGGATATGCAGCTGGGCGGACACCGCATCGGCGGGGTCCTCTTTGGCAGCGTCGAAGGATTGCATCTGGCCCACATAGGTGAGGTCGGTAAGGCCGCTTACCTGCCCGTCGGCGCGAGCCTGGGCAATCGCGTCCTCATCAGTCGTGATGACGCTTGCCATCCACGCGCCGTCGCGGGCAAGCTCAACGTCGCGCATGTAGGCGGTGAGGCTGCTCACGCACAGAAGCACGGCCGCGAGCAGCGCGCACGACAGCGCAATGCCTACGATGGTGACAATCGAGCGGGCGCGGTTCTTGGCGAGGTTGCGTAAGGTGAAGGAACGCACCACATGCGGCCGGACCGCGCCCGTGCCCGCTGCGGCCTGTTCGGTTTTCTTAGCTCCCATTAGCGAATCGCCTCGTCGCGCACGATGCGGCCGTCTTCCACAGCCACGATGCGGTCGGCGGTGAGGGCGATGGACTCGTCGTGCGTGATGACCACGAGCGTCTGCCCCAGGCGCTTGTTGGCGTCGCGCAAGATGGCCATGATCTCGGCGGACGTGCGCGAATCGAGGTTGCCGGTGGGCTCGTCAGCCAGAAGCACCGCCGGCGAGTTCATGAGGGCGCGGCCGATGGCCACGCGCTGCTGCTGGCCGCCCGAGAGCTGGCTGGGCAGGTGGTCTTCGCGGCCCTCCAGGCCCAGCGTCTTCACAAGCTCGCGCAGGCGGCCCTCATTGACGGGGCGGCCGTCGAGCGCCACGGGCAGCGTCATGTTCTCAAGAACCGTAAGGGTCGGGATGAGGTTGAAGAACTGGTAGACGATGCCCACCTCGCGGCGGCGCAGCACCGCAAGCTGCTCGTCGTTGCGCGAATACACGTCGTTGCCGGCCAGGTAGACGCTGCCCGAGGTGGGACGGTCCACGCCGCCCATGAGGTGCAGCAGGGTCGACTTGCCCGAGCCCGACGAGCCCACGATGGCGAGGAACTGCCCCTCGGGCACCGAAAGCGTCACGTCGTCGAGGGCGCGCGTGGCGCAGTCCCCCTTGCCGTACACCTTGGTGAGGTGCTGGATGTTGAGTATGTCCATGATCTACCTTTCATCACGAGGCGGGAATTACTTGACGCCTACCACAATGACAGGCTGCACTTTCACGCAGGTGACCCGCACGTGACGCATCCGTCACTTTTGAGGCCCACACCAGTGGACCCTACACCACCACGCTGGGGAAGGTGAAGTCGAAGCGTGCCCCGCCCTCGGGCGCATTCGAGGCACGCAGAGTGCCCCCTTGCGCCGCCATGAGCGACTGCGCAAGCGCAAGGCCTATGCCAAAGCCCTGCGCACGGGGACCGTCCGCCCGCTCCCCTTCCGGGGCCGTAGCTGCGCCCTTGCCGCGATAAAAGCGCTCGAATATATGGGGCAGGTCCTCAGGGGCGATACCGGGGCCCGTGTCGGTCACGCGGATGCGGCAGGCAAGGGCGTCTTGACGCACGCTCACACGGATGGCGCCACCAGCGGGCGTGTGCTCCATGCAATTCTTGAGCACGTTTTCCAGAGCCTCGGCCGACCAGGCCATGTCGCCCGTGAAGCAAGGATCTCCCTCGTAGTTGACCTCGCAAGTCACACCGCGCAAGTCGAGCGAGGCGGCGAGCGGCTCCATGGCCCGGGCCACCACCTGGCGTGCCTCGACACAGGTCGCCTGTACCGTGATGGCCCCGGCGTCTGCCTTTGCAAGCTTGAGCAGGGCGCTTACCAGCCAGCCCACGCGCTCGATCATCCCCCCGAGCTCGCGCAGGGCACGCGCACGGGTGCGCTCGTCATCAGTCTCCTGCGCCACGGCCAGGGTGAGCCCCATGGCGGTGAGCGGGGTGCGTATCTGGTGTGAAACGTCGGCCAGGGCATGCGCCAGGTCGGACTTCTCCTGACCCAAGCGTGCCGTCTTCTCGCGCAGGGCGTCTACCATCTTTGCCAGCTGGTTCTTGAGGATGGCCAGGTCGCCTTCGCGATAATCGGCCAAGTCGATGGTGCGGCCCGACCGCAACACCTCGTCTACCTCGCAAGACAGGTGCGCCATCTCGCGGTAGCGCTTCTCGGAGACAACCGTAAAGAAGACGACGCCCGCCGCTCCCGCAATCCCCGCCCATGTGACGGCGGCGCGACCAGAGGTCGCCCAGGCGGCCATAGCGATGACGATCATGCAGGCGCACTCGAACAGGAGGCGCTTCACAAACGAGGGGTTGTGCAGGGACTGCATGGGCGGGCCTTTCATCTGCAGGTGTACAAAAGCCGCGGCAGGGCGGGACTGAACGAGAACCATTGGGCAGCCGGGCTGCCGGGCCATCGGGTTGCCCGGCTGTCGGGCCGTCTGGCCGTCGGAGCAAGCAAGCCCGCGCTTATCCCTGTGCGCGATATCCCAAGCCGCGCACCGTCTGGATGAGCACGGGCTTGGCGGGGTCGTCCTCGACCTTGTCACGCAGGCGCTTGATATAGACGTTGAGCGTGTTGTCGCTCACATACTCGCCCGCGTCGTCCCAAATGGCCTCGCGCAAGCGTTCGCGCGTGACGAGCTTGCCAGGATTTTGGGCAAAGAGCAGCAAAAGCCGGTACTCAAGCGCCGAGAGAGCCAGGTCGCGTCCAGCTTTGCGCACCGTGGCGCATGAAGCGTCGATCTCGACGTCGCCCAGAGCGAGAGTTTGACTCGATCCCGAGGAGCGACGCAGCACGCTGCGGATGCGGCTCAGCAGCTCACGGGGACGGAAGGGCTTGGACACATAGTCGTCGGCTCCCATGTCGAGCCCGGCGACGCAGCTGTACTCGTCGTCCGACGCCGTGAGGAAGATGACGGCAGGCTTGTTTGGGCAGCTAGGAGCCTTGGCGGCGGCACATACCGCAAAGCCGTTTCCCTGCTCGAGAGAGATGTCAACAAGAGCAAGGTCAATTGCACCGCCGGCTAGCTCACTCAGGGCATCATCTTGCCGGGCGCACGTATGCACATCATGGCCGTCGGCCCGCAGAAGGGCAGCGAGGCCATCGCTAATCGCCCTGTCGTCCTCCACTACCAGGATGTTCGCCATACACGCCACCTCCAGAGCCAAGCACGTAAGCCGCACGGCTTATCAAAGCCACGCGGCACCATCCAACCTGGCATTTTAAACGATGGCACACGGGCTGCCGGGCAGCGAGGCCGGAGTGACGCGATTGTCACGCAAGGACGGCGACGGCGATCAACAAGGGACGCATGGGACGGAGGAATAACGCGGCGCCCCGTCCCTTTGCGTCATCCACGCAAGGTCGGCGGCAAAGGTCGATCGAGTGCCACCCGGACCCGCAAAATGGCACCGTGCACCCGTCCCTTTGTGTCACTCTATTTTCACTAAGTTGCATCTATCTAACACAATATGTGATAAGTTATCCACTACTAACACAACGCAAGCGCCGTGCCCGCCCACAGCGCGACGGAGGTGATATTCCGTGTCTGGAAAAACGTCAAGGGCTGCAAATAAGACTAAAGCCCAAGCCGCGCCGGCCGAGGGTGCCGGGGACGCCGGAACCAAGAAGGTCAAAGAGAAGGGCGACCTTGCGCAGCTGCTCGACTTCGCCGGCAGCTACAAGGCCCTCACCTACCTGGGATGTGTCCTGGCCGCAGTGGCGCAGCTGCTGGGATTCGTCCCCTACATCTGCATCTGGCTCGTGGCGCGCGACTTGGTGGCCGTGGCGCCCAACTGGAGCCAGGCTGCCAACATTGCCCAATACGCCTGGGTGGCGGTGGTATTTGCCGTGCTGGGCATCCTCGTTTACTTCTGCGCGCTCATGTGCACGCACCTGTCGGCCTTCCGCTGCGCCACCAACATCCGCAAAGCCACGTCCGACCACCTCATGACGCTGCCGCTGGGCTATTTCGACACACATGCCACGGGAGAGCTGCGCCGCATCATCGACGGGTGCGCCTCCAACACCGAAACCATGCTCGCCCACAACCTGCCCGACCTGGCGGGCTCTGTTGCCATGGCTCTCGGCATGCTCGTGGTGCTCTTCGTTTTCGACTGGCGCCTGGGCCTTGCGTGCATGGCCGCCATCGTAGTGAGCGCGGCCTGCATGGCGGGCATGTTCTCCAAATCCGCCCAAGAGTTCATGAAGTACTACCAAGACGCCACCGTCAAGATGTCAAAGGCCGGCACCGAGTATGTGCGCGGCATTCCCGTGGTGAAGGTGTTCCAGCAGACGGTCTACTCGTTCAAGGCGTTCCACGAGGCCATTGCCGAATACGAGCGCAACGCGCGGCGCTTCTCGCAAAACGTGTGCATGAAACCGCAGGTAGCAAACCTTACCGTGCAGAACGGCATGGTCGTTTTTCTTGTGCCCGTCATCCTCCTGCTTGCCCCGGGCGAGGCGGACCTGGCCCACTTCCTCACCAACGTGTGCTTCTATGCCATCTTCTCGGCCGTCATCCCCACGGCGCTGGCCAAGGTCATGTTCGCCAGCGAGGCGGGCATGATGGCAAGCGACGCCATGGGCCGCGT
>ERZ1034984.1281-NODE-1281-length-24324-cov-13.210309_pt1 | contig 24324 bp, 22 predicted proteins | sample MGYA00520589_ERZ1034984 | MGnify/ENA primary metagenome ERZ1034984 (study PRJEB33766, sample SAMN09781790) | gut metagenome | biome: gut microbiome | host: Homo sapiens | place: Madagascar | study: EMG produced TPA metagenomics assembly of the PRJNA485056 data... | reverse complement strand
GTGCGCACGCCGTTACGGCTGTCAGTGCGCTCCTCTGTGCGCTCATAGCGCTTTGTTGCTCCGAGCTGTTCTGAGGACTCCCTCTCAAGCATGGCATTAAGCCCCTTTTGGAGCAGAAGACGAAGTCCTTCATTTTTAGCCCCTGTCGTAAATGCCCGTAGAATTTCATCGAATTCTAAGTTAAGAATGATCTGAGCCATGGTGTTCTCCTTTCGGTTGGGGTGGTTCTGCAATTCCAAACATACCGAAGGCGTTCCCATGGCTCAACTTTTTGCCACGGGAATTTACACCACTATATGGACTCTACCCGTGACTTGTATTGGAAGGGAGTGTACCGAATAAACAACCGGCCGAGGAAGGTTCTCGGGTGGAAAACGGCACAGGAATGCTTTGCCGAAGAACTCCGTAACTCCGCCTAGGATCTTGCACTTGGAGTGAAAATTCACCACTCCCATAAAAAGTATATATTTGTCCGTAATGGATACATCCAACACCTGACTCAGTAAAATCTTTCTTTTGTAAGCCACTTCCACGGATAAATATACCAATTTCTCCCAATGCCTTATACTCCACTCCATTGGGGCACAATTCCGCAATAAGTTCTTCAAGTCTGCTCATTTTCTGTATCCTTCATAATAATAGGACTGCTCGATTCCCTTGAAGATAACTTCACGGTCGGTGATTTTATCCGTCAAATGGGGCTGGACAAGCGCACGCAACTCCAAATCATTCACAGGGCTGCGCTCCATGGCCTGAAGATAGGCATCCCTGTCTATCCATTGCCAGTCTACCACCCTGCCCAAGTTCTTCTTCAGCATCATGTCCAGCCAGATCCGCGTGGCACGGCCGTTTCCTTCCCGGAAGGGATGGGCAATGTTCATCTCCACGTATTTGGCGATGATTTCTTCAAAGGTCGTTTCCGGCATTTTTTCGATAACAGCCAGAATTTCTTTCAGGTACAGGCAGTTGGCAAAGCGAAAGTTGCCCTTGGCGATATTGACGGTACGTATCTGCCCGGCAAAGTCGTACAGACCGTCAAAAAGCCAGGCATGTATTTGTTGCAGGCCTTTTGTCGTGCCCACTTCCATACGGTCAATGTCGCCGCTCTCGAACAGACGCTGCGCATTGGCAAGGCTGCGTTCATCAATATTCATGACGTCAGCCCTCTATTTCGGCAATGATTTTGTCAATTTCGGAGCGAAGTACAGCTTCACGCGCCACGATCTCTTCAATCTGTCTGTTGAGCTGGCGAATATCTATGACTTCGCGCCTGTCTTCCTGCTCCACATAGGTGCTAACAGAAAGATTATAGCCCTGCGCCTTGATTTCGGCGCTGGGGACGACTCTGGCAAAGTATTTTTCGTCCTTTCTGTTGATAAAGGCATCAAGAATCTTCCCGGTATTGGCGTCCGTCAGCTTGTTGGAATTGGTCGCCTTCACGCACTCGGCAGAAGCGTCAATGAACAGTACGGTATTATCCTTCTTGCCCTTTTTCAGCACCATGATACAGGTGGCAATGGGCGTCCCGAAAAAGAGGTTGTCCGGCAACTGAATGACGCAATCCACATAGTTATTGTCTACGAGGTACTTGCGGATCTTTCCTTCCTTGCCGCCCCGGTACATGACGCCGGGAAAACAGACAATGGCCGCCGTACCGTCAGCGGACAACCACGACAGGGCATGGAGAATAAAGGCGAGGTCGGCCTTGGATTTCGGCGCAAACACTCCGGCGGGAGCAAAACGAGGGTCATTGATGAGGACCGGATTATCTTCCCCAGCCCATTTGATGGAATACGGAGGATTGGAAACAATAGCCTGAAACGGATCATCATCCCAGTGTTGCGGATCGGTCAGCGTGTCACCAAGGGCGATGTCGAACTTGTCATACCCCACATCATGCAGGAACATATTGATGCGGCAAAGGTTATACGTCGTAATATTGATCTCCTGACCGAAAAATCCGTCACGCACGTTTTCCGTGCCGAGTATCTTGGCAAACTTCAACAGCAGGGAGCCGGAGCCGCAGGCCGGATCATAAACCTTGTTGACCGTTGTTTTGCCGACGGTGGTTATTCTGGCAAGAAGCTCCGAAACCTCCTGTGGCGTATAGTATTCCCCGCCGCTTTTACCTGCATTGGAAGCATACATGCCCATGAGGAATTCATAGGCATCGCCGAAAGCGTCAATGGTATTGTCCTGATAATTGCTGCCGAGGTTCATGCCCTGAACGCCTTGCAGCAGTTTGACCAGCTTTTCATTGCGTTTGGCTACGGTATCGCCCAGTTTTTTACTGTTGACGTCCATATCGTCAAACAGACCTTTAAAATTGTCTTCGCTTTCCGAACCGGATGCGGATTCCTCTATATGCTTGAATGTCTTTTCCAGCGTTTCATTCAGATTGTCGTCCTGTGCGGCATTCCGGCAGACATTGGCAAAAAGTTCACACGGCAGAATGAAAAAGCCCTTGGTGGAGACCATTTCCAGACGGGCTGTTTCCGCTTTCTCATCGGGCATATTTGCATAGTCGAAGCCGTCGAACCCAGCATCTGCCATCCTCTTGTTGAGATAGACCGTCAGATTTTCGGAAATATACCGGTAGAACAGCATCCCCAGGACATACGGCTTGAAGTCCCAGCCATCAACGCTTCCACGAAGGTCATTGGCTATGTTCCATATGGCTCGGTGAAGTTCCGCGCGTTCCTGCTCTTTTCTGTTGTCGGTCATCCTCAAAGGTCTCCTGATAGCGGGGGATGCGATTTCTCTGAAAATACCAAGAGGGAAGGCATTTTTCAATCGCTTTACAGTCTATTGAAAAACAGGGAGGCAATCCGCAAATTGCCCCCCATATCGCTATCTTGGGAAGACTCCCTGTTGATAACATTATAACTCTTCGTCGGGGATGTCCGGCTGAACAAATCCACCGCCGCATCTGTCCGATTCTCGGTTGTAGGCAGAGGGCATGGAAGCCGCCACTTTCGTCAAAGCGGTGCGGGGTGTGTCTTTCTTCTTTTGTTTTTGTCGTCTGAACTCGCTCAGGTATTTGGCGAGTGTCGGGGCCTTCACCTCAATGCTTTTTTCGAGCAGGCGTTCGACAAGCTCCTGTACCTCGAAAAGAGATACCCACATGGATAAAAATATTTTTGATTCCGCGCGGTTATTCATGTAGGTATCAGAAATGTCATACCACATTTCTACCTACGGATATACCCATAAAATATTCGGATGCAAGCGGACGAAGCTGGACTTCGGGAAACCATACCGAAAAGAAAAAACAAAGAACGCCAAGACGTTATACATCTTGGCGTTCTTCATTGTACTCAAATTTGGCGTCCCCAGGCGGATTTGAACCGCCGTTGACGGCGTGAAAGGCCGGTGTCCTGGGCCGACTAGACGATGGGGACGTAATGCGTGGCTGGGCTACAAAGACTCGAACTTTGATTATCGGAGCCAGAATCCGGTGTCCTTCCAATTGAACGATAGCCCAATGCGCGTGGGTTAGTTGTCTACGCTAAGAGGCCCGTCCTGTCAACAGAAAACCGGCTAAAACTCTGAAAACCTTTCTTACAGCTCGATGGGCATGGGACCGTAGGCAGCCTCGTAACGCTGCTTAAAGTCCTCCCTGGTGAAGGAGTGCTCCTGCGTGCCCATCTGTTCGATGGCGTAGCTCGCTGACACGGAACCGAGTTTCGCGGCCTCGGGAACGGAAAGTCCCCTGCTCAGACCGAGGAGCAGTCCGGCACGGTGCGAGTCGCCCGCGCCGGTGGGATCGGCGACGCGGCTGCAGGGAGCGGCAGGAATCTGCACATCCGTACCGTCACGGCCGCGCACGCGGGAGCCCTTCTCGCCTTCGGTGGTGATGAGCCACTCGGTGTACCTGAACATGTCGGTATCACTGATGCCGAGCTTCTTGCAGGTCATGCCCAGCTCGTAGTCGTTGCAGACATAGGCCAGGGAACCCTGTACGCCCCGGATGAGCGCCTGATCGGTGAACACGGGCAGCTGCTGCCCGGGATCAAAGATGAAGCGCACGCCCTTCTCTCTGTAGAGGTCAGGCAGACGGGCCATGTCGTCCATGTTACCTGGAGAGACGATGGCGAGATCACCGGAACAGATAAAGGGGAAGCTGTAGGAACAGGGTTCGGCCAGGGCGCCGGGGAAAAAGCCGGTGATCTGGTTGCCCTTAAGGTCTGTGGTAATGTAGCAGAGGGCCGTGAACTGATCGTTCACGATACGGATACCCTCTGTCGCGACGCCCACTTTCTTCATATGGGCGAGGTAGCCGCCGAAGTCTTTGCCGGCAGCGGACACGACCACAGGGTGTTCCCCGAGGAGGGCCAGCGTATAGGCAATGTTGCCGGCACAGCCGCCCCTGCGCTCGTTCATGCTGTCCACCATGAAGCTGATATTGAGCATATGCAGCTTGTCCATGAGGACGTGATCCTGGAAGTTCCCATGGAAGGTCATGATGCGGTCAAAAGCCAGGGAACCGGAAACGTAAATGGCCATGCGCTCCCCCGGCTAGTGCTTCTGGACCGCGGTGAGCAGATCGTTCACGGCGTCCTTCTTTTCCCAGGTGAACTCGGGAAGTTCGCGGCCGAAGTGACCGTAGCAGGAAGTCTTGGAGTAGATGGGGCGCTTGAGATCGAGGCGCTTCGTGATGAAGTACGGGCGCAGATCGAAGACGTCGCGTACGGCCTGAGTCAGAACCTCATCGGGATATTCGCCTGTGCCCTGGGATGTGACAAGCACGCTCACGGGTTCGGCGACGCCGATGCTGTAAGCGATCTGGACTTCACAGACCTTTGCGAGGCCGGCAGCCACAACGTTCTTGGCAATGTAGCGGCCCATGTACGCTGCCGAGCGGTCAACCTTGGAGGGATCCTTGCCGGAGAAGGCGCCGCCACCGTGATGGCCGGTGCCGCCGTAGGTGTCCTGGATAATCTTGCGTCCGGTAAGGCCGCTGTCGCCCATGGGGCCGCCCACGACAAAACGTCCGGTGGTATTGATGAAGATGTCGCAGTTCTTTTCATCGAAGAAGCCGGAGGGTTCGAGCACGGGGCGGATGACCTGACTCTTCACGGCCTCGATGATGTCGGCCTGGGACGCGCTCTCGGCATGCTGGGTGGACACGACCACGTTGTTGATGCGCACGGGGCGGCCGTCCTGATACTGGAAGGAGACCTGGGTCTTGCCGTCGGGACGGAAGAAATCAACGATGCCTTCTTTGCGCACTTTGGCGAGACGCATGGAGAGCTGATGGGCCCAGTAGATGGGAGCAGGCATCAGCGTGGCGGTCTCGTCGCAGGCGTAGCCGAACATCATGCCCTGGTCGCCGGCACCCTGATCCTCGGGCTTCTCGCGGTTGACGCCCTGGGCGATGTCAGGGGACTGATGATCGATGGTGGAGATGACAGCGCAGGTGCGCCAGTCAAAGCCCATTTCGGAATTGTCGTAACCGATATTGCGGATGGTGCTGCGGACTACGGTTGGCAGATCAGCGTACCCCTTGGTGGTGATTTCGCCGCAAATGAGCGCCATGCCCGTGGTCACGAGCGTTTCACAGGCCACATGCGCGTCGGGATCCTGCTCAAGAAGAGTGTCGAGGACGGCGTCGGAAATCTGGTCGGCGACTTTATCGGGATGACCTTCGGTGACGGACTCAGAGGTAAAATAATAGGTGCCTTTGGTCTGCATGATGCGTTTCCTCCATGGATACGCGCTGAAGTTTGTCTTCCGGCCGGCGCTCCCGCGGGAGGCCATGCCGCACTGGAAAAATCATTATATCCAGCTATATTGATATAAGTTCTCCGTCTGTATATCGCCGAACGCGCACCTTGTAAAGAAATTCCGACAAACAGGCCCACGCTTCGGGAAGATTTGATTTTCATCACATACGCTTTCCCTCCGCGGGCGGAATATGCGTCTGCCGGAAAGAGACCGGCTTACATTATTCTGGGAGAAGAAGAGTTATGCAAAGCAAACTGGCTGAGAGACTGCACCTGCGCTACGAGCCCGCCGCCATCCTTTTCAGCGGCGAGAAACCCTCCGACGCGAGGACGTATCCCGATGGGCAGTGGGTCTGCGCCGCGGCCATGCTGAGCGCGGCCATGCGCGGCAGGACCTTTGCCGTCGGGCACAGTACGGGCGTCTGTCACGGCGGACGTCATGGGCTGTGCCTCAATGATAAGCGTACGGCGCGCGTTGACGGACATATGACCTGCGGTGTCCCCGGCGTGAAGGCCATGCCGGGCCGGGAGCCTCTCGGACTCAAAAAGACCGTGGAATTCGCCGCCGCGGACAGGGAAAATACGCCCTACAGAAATATCCCCGAGGAATACGTGATTTTCCGTCCTCTTTCCCTTGTGAAGGAAAACGAGACGCCGCGCATGGTCGTCATGTACGCGGACTGCGATCAGCTCTCCGCTCTGACGGCCATGGCCAACTTTGGCCGCGCGGGATTTGACAATGTCATTGTGCCAAGCGCTTCGGCCTGCGTGACCTTCTGCCTCCTGACCGAAGAGGAAAACAGAAGGGAATTCCCCAGAGCCATCATTTCCATGACCGATCTCTTCGCGAGGCGCTTCATCGATAACGATCTGCTCGCCTTCTCCATACCCTGGAAGCTGTACCAGGAGATGGAAGAGAACGTACGCAGCATGTCCGGCAATTTCCTGGACCGGCCAGCCTGGAAACACCTCGAAGGCCGCAAATCGCGCTTTTTTCCGGCGAGGGAGAACCCCGCTCCTTCCAGGAATCTGCTGGCCGGGGCTGAGCAGTAACGTTTTCCTCCGGGGAAATCCGGGGATGATTTCCGTGACACCCGGCAGCCAGAGCTCCGGCCCCCTGCCCCTTTACCGGGGATGAACGCACGGCGAGCGCGGAGTCATCCCCGGAATAAGCGCTGCCCCGGAAGGGCGCGTCACTCCCCTGGGCAGTTCCCCGCACGGTTCCATACTCAGGACGGACTGGGGACGGCCGGCCCGCTTCTTCTTCCACGCGGCAGCCCGTTTCTTCCGCCCGGGCGGGTATCGTTTTTCAGAGGCTTTTTTCCGGCGCCGGTTCCCGGCGCAGTATGGAAAGAGGCCTCTTTTTTTTGATCCCATACAAAAAAAATCCCGGGGACAGGGTCCCCGGGAAATAGCCGAGACGCCCTTGCGGGCAGCCTGGCCGTGGGGCTCGTGTGCCACCGCACTGCGCACATACGGTGACACACACAGAGGGAGCCTCCACAAAATTGAAGACTAACCTTTTTGGAAAAATAGGCAATGCTTTTTTTGCGGATTGTTAATTTTTCCCAAAAAATTTTTTCTGTCCGTCACCGGCTCTCCGGCAGCAACGTTCCTGAAAGTCCTTGCCAAGGCCTTTTCCCCTGACTATAGTTTTCCCCGTGTGGCATATCGGCTGCCCTGAAGAATACATGCGGCCGTTACCTCCGGGGAAATGTCTGACAGCGCGGCTTCACCCGCGGACGGCGTCCCGCGTCCGCTGCCGGCATTTTTATTTTTTTGTCAGCCCTCTCAAAACAACAGGGAGACACGATGGACGATCAGGAGATACAGGACGGCGCTCAGCCGTCTGTCTGTCTGGCGAAAGTCAGGCAGCGGCACGGCGCGGAAAGGCGCAAAAGCACGGCACCCGGCACTCTGGAAAAGATGAAGGAGCGCATTGAGGTCCGACGGGCCGCGGAAGAGAAAAAAAAGGAGAACCTTCTGCGCGATCAGGATGTATCCGTCTACCGCGTGAGAGTCTCCTCCTCTCTCTTCTGCTATGATTCCGGTATCCCTCTCAAGCCTGTGCCGGGAGCGGTGGAAAAAATCTGCGGCACACTCAACGGCATTGGCCGCCGCCTGCCTTCCATGGCCGGCAACGCGCGCTCCCAGAGCCTCTCAAATAACCGCTCCTACAGCACGGGGTTTGCCCGCCACGCGGCCCGCTTCATCATGGACAGCCGCTGCAACGCGTCTCTCCGCTGTCAGTAATCCCCTGCCCCTCATTTTTCTCTGCCCGGTTCAGCCGGACCTTTCCGCCGTATCTCTGGCGGAAAGGATTCTGAGCGTCCGGGCTTTTTCTGTTTCCGGGAAATTTTTCCCTCCGGCGAAGTGCTTGACAGGGACTGGGGAAAACTATATTCGGTAATTCGCATATAGTGATTAACAACCAGGCGCGTTACAAGGCGCCGCATTTTTTCAATGGAGGACCCTGTACATGGTCAAGGAACTCGACCTTTCCCTGGATTACAAAGTAAAGGATCTGAATCTCGCAGACTTCGGACGCAAGGAAATGCAGCTTTCCGAGCGTGAAATGCCCGGCCTCATGGAATGCATCAGAAAGTACGGCCCGAGCAAGCCTCTTAAGGGACTGCGCATCACCGGTTCCCTGCATATGACCATCCAGACGGCCATGCTCATCAGGACGCTTTATGAGCTCGGTGCCGACATCCGCTGGGCTTCCTGCAACATCTTCTCCACCCAGGATCACGCCGCCGCGGCCATCGCCGCCGACGGGATGGCCAAAGTCTTCGCGTGGAAGGGTGAAAGCCTCGAGGACTACTGGTGGTGCACCGAAATGGCGCAGACCTGGCCGGATGGCAAAGGACCTGACCTCATCGTGGACGATGGCGGTGACGCCACCCTGCTCATTCACAAGGGCTGCGACTGCGAGGATGATCCCTCCCTGCTCGACAAGCCCGCTTCCTGCGAGGAAGAGGCCGTCATCCTGGCCCGCCTGAAGAACCGCTACGCAAAGGATCCCCACCACTGGCACAACGTAGCCGCCCATGTCCGCGGCGTTTCCGAGGAAACCACCACCGGCGTCCACAGGCTGTATCAGCTCGAAGCCGCCAAAAAACTGCTTTTCCCGGCCATCAACGTCAATGACTCCGTGACCAAGTCCAAGTTCGACAACCTTTACGGCTGCCGCGAGTCCCTGGCCGACGGCATCAAGCGTGCCACTGACATCATGATTGCCGGCAAGGTCGTCATGATCTGCGGTTACGGCGATGTGGGCAAGGGCTGCGCCCAGTCCATGCGCGGCTTCGGCGCCCGCGTGCTCGTCTCCGAGGTCGACCCCATCTGCGCCCTGCAGGCCGCCATGGAAGGCTATGAAGTCTGCACCGTGCAGGACGCCCTGCCCATCGCTGATATCTATGTCACCTGCACCGGCGACATCAACGTCATCACCGGCGATGACATGGAACATATGAAGGACGAGGCCATTGTCTGCAACATCGGCCACTTCGACAGCGAAATCGACATGCACTACCTCACTTCCACCCCGGGCTGCGTGAAGACAAACATCAAGCCCCAGGTGGACAAGTGGAAGCTCCTCTCCGGACGTTCCATCATCGTGCTCGCTGAGGGCCGCCTCGTGAACCTCGGCTGCGCCACCGGCCACGCCAGCTTTGTCATGTCCAACAGCTTCACCAACCAGGTGCTCGCCCAGATCCGCCTCGCCAGCGACAACACTCTTGAGAAGAAGGTCTACACCCTTCCCAAGGATCTCGATGAGGAAGTTGCCCGCCTGCACCTCGGCCGCATCGGCGCGAAGCTGACAAAACTGACCAAGCAGCAGGCCGACTACCTCGGCATCAGCGTCGACGGCCCCTTCAAGCCCGATTACTACCGCTACTAAATAAAATTCAATTAATACAATAAGTTAAATATTAACCTGCACCACGGTGCACCAAGCATCAGGTGCAGAGGGTCCGCCGCACAGCCCCGGGGTTTCCCCGGGGCTTTTCTGTTTCTCCCGCTATACAGCGTGAAGCGTGTAATCGGCATTCTGAGCTTTAAACATGCCGTATATTATGGGGTTACCAGAACCAGAATAGAAGGTATTCATGGCAGAACCAGCCTTGACTATTAGCTCAGTAACTCCTTTAGTCATAAGAGCTTTAGCTTTCGATGCACTATTCTGACCTGCAAAAGATCCACAGACGGTTTGCAAATCCCCTTTATAATTTTGAACATGGAATTTATATTCGCCTCCTGCACCAACAACAAAACGATTGCGCAGGTCTTTTGTACCAGCCTGCCCGTTGCAGAGCGCCCACCCGGTGGGGATATCCGCCGTCGTGCCGCTCCAGAGCGCGATCGTGCCCTTAGGCACCTTGTGCTTGTCGAGGTCACCGGACACGTCAGATATCTGTTTAAGCGCTGATTCTATTTTCGCCGCCACATCGGCGTGCTCCTGCGCGATGTCCGCCATGAGCTGACGGATGGCATTGTTCACGTTGGACGGAAGGCACCCCTCCGCTACGTTAATACCGCTGATGCTGGTATTCTGATCCGGTGCTGTATTGTAGTCTGCGACTGACAGTATTAATCACCTCCACTTTTTCCCATGACATCGAGAAGTCCCGCCAATCCCCCCAGCCCGGTCTGCAGGTAAGGAGCAGACGCAAGATATTCTCCGAGCATTTTAGCTTTTGGATACGCTGCTGCGGCCTTTGCCAGGTCTGCCCCCGGGAGTAAATAGCCGGCGCCATATCTGCCGCCCCCCGGATAAGACCACTCACAAGCTCCTCCGGAGTGCCTTTTTCAGGCTTTGGAAGCCCGAGATAGTCTGAAAGGGTTGTTCCAGGTTTGGCGAGGCCCAGAGACAGCCCGTCGAGAGTCCCAGATAACAGAGACCTGGCACCAATGCCTATCTGACGGAGAGAACGGGAATACACATTGCTGTCTGCTCCATAGGCATCATCTGGAATCTTCACAGGCAAACCTAATCCACCCCCCAGCTGTCCCTGACGTTTTTTTCTCTCTGTCGTATTGCTTTTTTGAGAAGCTTTCGATAGGCTGCTTTCCAGGGGCATACCTTCGACAGCAGAAAATTCCCCATCGCTGCGTACTAATAGGTCAGGGGACCCTGACCGCCTGACGAGAGATGGAGGGACAGAGGGTCCTCCCAAGGTCCATGCCCGCCCTAAAGATTCAGGGTAGATACTTTTCAAGTAACTATCTATGAATCTTTTTTTTTGCTTTGTCGGCAATGTATCCGGTAGTACAGATGATACCGCCATCTGGCCCCTTCATGAATGGGGCTACGAAACATGTGTCTGGATTGACAACCATTCCTATGGATTTTCTTCCAAGGTTTGGATTTTGCCTCCCAGGCTTCGGGATAGAGCGTCCCGACTTTTGAATTCTTGCGTCTAACCGTGTCCATACCATATTTCACATCTCTGAAGAACTTACTGCGGAAGTGAGGAATTATAGCTGCTTCCGCCTCTTCCGGCGCAACAGCTCCTCCAGCCATGAGGCCGAGGAGCCCTCCCGGCACCTTCCGCCACATCCCTGCCATCTACCGCCCCCGCCTCGATTTCAGACGCTACTAGTCCTTCCTTTTTCCGCTGAACATCCCGCCCGCCTGCTTCTTCCGGAGCCGGCGGGCTTTTTCGTTTTTACAGGGGAAGCCCGCGGCCGGGAATCACATCCTTCATGACGATGGTCGAATTCAGCCTTAAGACACCCGGAAGACGGCTCAGCGTATCATCATAAAGCTCCTGATATTCCGTGATGCTTCTGGTCACCACGGTCACGATGTAGTCTGGCGTATTGAAGAGCCTCCGGCAGTCTGTAATCTGAGGCACCCTCTGCACGGCCTCCTCAAACCCTTCCACCAGCTGGGCCGTGCATTCCTTCAGTGTGACGAAAACTATCGCGGAAAACCCCAGCCCCACTGCCGCGGCATTGATTTCAGCCCTGTAGCCCGTGATGATACCCGCCTTTTCAAGAGCTTTCAGCCGGCGGGTGGCACGGAGAGTCGCTCAGGCCGATCTTTTGGGCAAGATCGGAGACAGAAATTCTCCCGTTGTGCTGTAATTCAGCAAGAATTTTGCGATCTATCTCATCCATTTGCTAAAATCTCCTAAAATACGTCCCAAAAGAATGAAAATTTGGAAGCACATTGCGGGACATACGGCATATTATGCCTCCCATCAAGCACAAAGCGGATTTTTCCCGCAGAAGCGGAGGCAGATTATGGATTTCACAATAATTGGCGCTTTCTGGGCTCTTTCTATTCTTCTCAGCCTTACGCCCGGCCCTGACTGGGCCTGCTGCATCGCAGCTGGCCTGAAAGGCCGCCGCGTGGTGCCGGCTGTGGCCGGCCTCATGTCCGGACACACGGTTATGATGCTCACAGTCGCCTTCGGGGCCGGCCGGATTCTCGCGGGCAGTCCCGCTCTCATGACGGCGCTCACCGCGGCTGGCGCCATTTATCTGCTGTGGTTCGGCGTAGGCATGCTCCGTCACCCCGTCCGCATCGCGCAGGGAAACGGCGCCAGAGCTGATACCAGAAAGAGCTGGTGGCTCAGGGGTGCCTGCGTGAGCGGGCTGAATCCCAAGGTTTTTCTGCTCTTCTTCGCTCTTCTGCCGCAGTTCGTAAGGCCTTCCCTGCCGCTTTCACCGGAACTGCAGATGATCACCCTCGGAGCCATTCATCTCGCCACCTGCGCGATGATCTATCTTGGCGTCGGCTTCGGAGCGGAATTCCTGCTCAGGAGCCGCGCCTCGCTCGCTGTGCTGGCCGGGCGTGTTTCCGGTGTCGTCATGACCTTTGTGGGCGCTTCCCTGATCTATGAGCAGGCATCTCCCTGGGTACGGGGCTTCCTGGCCTGATTCGATTTTTCAGTGAGAAACAGAAGGCCTCCGGCGAAAGCCCGGGGGCCTTTTGTTTCTTCAGCCCCGGCAGGGGAAAAAGACGCGCAACGCGAATGTCACCTGAGCGAAGCTCTCCTGTCGAAAGGCTCTGTCAGAGTGCAGAACGTCAGAAAGAAAAAGAAATACGGCGATCTCCCCTGACGGGGGAGAAAAAGGAGAACGTCATGCGCGAAAAGACCATCAGGGAGGCTGAGGCATGCGACAGCCGCGGCTGGACCAGAATGACCAGAGCCGCCTTTACGGGAAATATCGGAGAAATGAAGGAACTGCTTGATGGCGGATGTGATGTCAACAGTCAGGACAATATGGGCATGACGCCGCTGCACTGGGCCAGGACGACAGAGATGATGTCATATCTTATCGACAGCGGCGCGAATCCTGAAATACGCGACAACTGCGGCATGTCCGTGCTTACGGCCACAGTCTTTTATGCCTGCGATGAGAGCATCACGGAACGCGTAAAACTTCTCCTGGATGCCGGCGCTGACGTCGACGTCGAAGACGGAGAGGGCCGCTCTCCCCTGCAGCTGGCCGTGGATCGCGGCCTCCCCGAGGTGGCCGCCCTGCTCGTCCATGCCGGCGCGGATCCCAATGCCAGGGACGTCTACGGCTGGACAGCCCTGCACCTTGCAGCCGGACGGGGAAACAAACGCGTGGCCGAAGCGCTCATACAGGCCGGAGCAGACCCCAGTCTCCGGGATGACGAGGGAAAAACGCCCGCTGACCTCGCCGCAAACGCCCTTGTCAGAAAGGCCATCATGAACGGCAGCTGCCAGGCCTGAACAGATTTCCGTCCTCCTGCACTTGTCAGTGTCTTACCCCCGGCCGGGAGAACAGATCCTGCCTGCTGTTCTCCCTCCTCTGAATTTCAGAACTCCTCCGTGCAGTGCGGGCCGGCTGCCCGCGCACCTAAACCGCCGGTGCTGGCTGCCGGCGGTTTTTTAATTTTATTTTAGTGAGCCAATCCATTTTTCAGGGAAAAGTTGGAAGCACTCTGCTACCGCGGCATCAATAATTCACTATATTATCAATTCAAGTCAAATATTTTTTCAAGTCTCTCTTTCAGTGTTCCTTCTTTTACATAAGGCAGTGTGTCAAAAAGTTTGATATTGTTTTTCAGTGTTTGTGTTTGATCAGTGAATCCGAGTATATACCGGAGGCAGATCCTGTAAATGATTTCTGTAGGAGCACAACCATATACCTGTTTAGCAAATATATGATTCAGTCTTTCCATATCATCCGGGAAGAGGTCTTTCATACTCTTGCTCTGATAAAGTCTCGTTACGATCTCCGTGATGTACATGCCAGACTTCATGTAGAGATCGGCGAAAGTTGCGTTAGGATTATCGAAGCATCCGGGATTTTCTTTTTCCAGTCTGTCAACCATGTCTTTCACTATGCGCTTTGGCGTAAAAATCTGGTTTGTTCTTTGTGGCGGGATATAGGTGAAAATATCTTCCTCATGCAATCCGGTGAAGTAGTCGGCTAATTTGCGGCGTTTCTTCATGAACTCCTGAACCGCGTCATTGAATACGACTTCATCAAACAGATGTCCCCCAAAGTGCTTAACTGTGCCATTGGTAGCGGTATAGTCACCGCCATCGCGCATCATACGGAACTGGTCAAGCGTAACACCTATGCCATTCTGAGGATTGACCGTAACTTCAAAGAACACTTCAGCCGGAACAAGAGAATCGAAATTCTCAAGGGTTGTTTTCTCGTCTCCATACGCCATAAGGAATGCTGGAATAGTGCGAGAGAAGCCGCGAAGATGGTCGCGGACGCTTCCTTCAATGGAATCCTTCTCGTTATTACGCGTTTCTGTCTCAACGGTTTTAACAATAGTTTCCGCCGCTTTTTTGATCGTTTCCTCACTGTTCAGCTTTTTATGAATATTCTCCACCATCTGATTATAACCTTGGAGCTTGCGTTGCGTATATTCATTGTCCAGCTTGGTAATTTCTGTCTTAGATGCTCCGGCTTTCTGAGCCTCAGCAATCTTGGCGTTCTGTTCCTTTTCAAGCTGATTATCACAGATGGTATAATCACCATATTCCCGACTCACAACAGAATCCGTTGTTTCCAGGATTCTGCGCTTCAACTGATTTTGCGTAGACCTCTTCAGAGTGCGCCCATATTGTTGCCGAGCAGTTTCCATAAGGATGTCTGCGATTGGCTTTGAAAATTTTTCACGGAGAGTAGCGAGCTGGTCCTTCTCTGGATCGGGGTGCTTCGCATGTTCCTCCGTGATTTCTGCAACAGCCTGCGCCAACTGCTCGTCAACATCGCCATACACTTTGTCTCCAAATAAATTCTGTGCAAGACCGATAGCTTGCTCCTGTGAAATCTCAACCTCGCCATCTTCATTCAAATTAAGCTCATCTGCCGTGTCGCCATTGATTCCAGTCGGTGCAAGCTTTGACGGCTGCTCAATGGCCTGCATGCCGTTGATAAGGTCGATGATTTCCTTCGGCGCACCGAAAATGCTGCTGATATTGGTAAACAGGAAGTTCGACATGAAACCGCGTTCCACAACTTCTTTCGCATGGATATGACGTGGAATCGTCAGAACGGACTCGGCATCCAATTCTACCATAGCCCCCTGCTCGTCTTCACCGTAGACGGGGAAGAAGTTCAGAAGCTTTCTGACATGCTGCTTGCGCTGGTCAAAGTCGCCTTTATCGCCGGATGTCTCCGGGATCAGATCGTTAGCGAACTTCTCAAAAATGGAAAGAGTCCGGGCCGGATCAAAGTCAAAGACATAGGCGTTTTTTTTCCGAAAAGAATTGCCCTGCGTATCATGAAAAAGACAAGGATTCTGAGCACGGAAAGCCGCCTGCATATAAAGCGCTGGGCTTGCCATATTGGAGAGCATGAGTACAGCGGTCCACTCAGGAATTGTGACGCCGGTCGTGAGCTGCCCCACAGACAATGTTATTGTCTTATCATGGGTCTTGATGGCTTTTGTCACGCGGCCAAAGGATTTCTCGTTCTCGTCATCATCATCGAGCTTGCCATCTCCAGCCGCAAGGATGATCTCATAGTCTTTGAATACAGGATGAAGTTCCAGCTTTTTGGCCAACGCCTTGGCACTTGCCACACGGTTCAAAAGCCAAAATGTATGCTTCAGTTCATTGCGCAGTTCTGGTGTGGAAAACGGGAACTTGTCTTGTGTGGCCAGCGCATCAAGAAACTTATCCACATCCACATCATGAATGAACTTGCCCGATTCATTCGTCTTAAAAAACTCGTTTAGATCGAAGGCGTATTCCTCGATATCATTATTCGCAAGTTCGATACCTTGCCTTACTTTTTCACGGATAATATCCGACATTTGGTAGGTAAACAAAGAAAGCCTCGGAAGGTTCTCGTAAGGATTCTCAAGTTCGCTGGAATTATCCCAGACGCGCTTTTTCTCCTGCTCATCCGCATATGTCCAGTTGTAGATGGCATCATTCGGAAATTTATCATTTGCCAGTGCCTTGAAAGGCGTACCAGACAAATGCAAAGTGTATTTACGATGAATATGATTGAAAGCTGTATCCGTCTTGTAGGTATCCACACCTTCATGCGCTTCATCGATGATGAGAATATCCCAAGTCAGGCCATGTTCCGCACTGATTTCCGCCAGTTTGTCATATCTTCCGCCGAAATAGATCGACCCTTTCAAATCTTGAAGGCTAACGAATTCAATGCACCCTTTTATCTGCCCGTAAGATTTATGCAACTTATCCAGATACACCTGACGGCTCAGGACGTACTTCTTATCCTTAATGCCATCGACGTTACTGACAAAAAGATAGCCAGATTGTGGACCGAAGAAAGTCTCGTAATCCTGGTACCATGAGTTTGCTATTGCCGGACGATTCGTGACAATCAGAACATTAGTTACGTCTAAGCGCATGCAAAGGTCATACGCAGAAAGTGTCTTCCCGAAACGGGGTTTTGCATTCCAGAGGAATTCCCCCCTATCATGAGATTTGAAATAAGCAAATGCCTTCTCAACAGCTTGGTCCTGCTCATCACGTAGCTTATAGGGAATGACAGCATGGCTATCACTGTCAGAAACAATTCCATGGTTCTGTGTAAAGGCTATAAAGTCTCCATAAGCGGCATTCGGCTCGATTTGAAACCATTCGGTTCCTTTTTCGCGGGCAATCCCCAACTTTTTCAGATACGCATGGAAATCTTTATCTGTGAATGTGTCGTAAGGCTCTGTCATATATGCGGCACGAAGGTGCCACCACGTCTTATGTTCTACGCCGACCGTGTGTGTCTGCTCGTTAATGCGTGTTTCAACATCACGTTCAGTAAAACCGATTTTTGTCCAGCCATCATGCCTTGGTACTCCCGGAGTGGTATAGGCGTAGCACTGAGGAGTGACTTTCGTGGCTGTGTTTATCTTGATCCCAGCCATTATGCCATCTCCTTTACGTGCGTTTCGATGAAATTAATTTCATTCTCATCAAGGCCATATTTGTGGTACAACTGAAGGTCAATTTCGTGAATTGACTTTGACCAATCAATTTCAGAAGAAGATGTGAAATTTTGAAGGGGAATCATTGTCCACACATTCGGAGGGCAATGCTGTGTCACTTTTTTTATTCCGAGCATCGCTCTAAAAAATTTTGTTTTTAAATATCGACTAAGATTTCTGGGCTCTTCTTCTGTTTTAAATTGACCAGCACTCAAAAAAGTATCTGTGCTTCCATCACCAGGTAACCCAATCGTAGGATGTGTCAGTGTTTCTCCAAAATTCCCAGTATTATTTGCTTCTGGCAAAAATAGATTATAACTATCAAGATAAGAATTGAATTCAATATAATTTCTATTAATGTAACGATACTCGCGTTTACCATTAATACGCCCAATCATTCTAATAGATCCTTCAAATTTTTTATTTAAAAAAATATTAGGCGCTTTTATCATAACACTTGATACAATCTTTGCCCCTGTACCTTTACCAGAAAGATTTTCAATTTGTGGATATTCAGCAAATAGTCTTTTAGAAAATTTATATAGTCCTTGAGAGGCAATAATTGTATTGAGTCGTGGTCTGTTCTCCTCAACTCTATCAACCTTACGAATTATTTCATTAAGCTCTGGATAAGAAGTAAACGTTCCAATTTTACCAAAGTTTCTACCTTTTTCGTGGTACGTTATAACTACTCCACCTTTTATATCTGTGCCCGAAAATATTGTCGTAGCATCATGATGATACTCTAAAACTTTAAGATCGGGATCATTTAGCATTTTCTCATTCCATTTTTTGGGTGTTTGCCCAGCATTAAATAAAAATCTTGCAGGTGTTATCAATTCAACAGATTTTGCTACTTTATAAGCTTGATCCATGAATAAGTTGTAGATTGGAGGTTTTCGATCACCTTCATTTTCTGTTTGAGCTTGATACGGCGGATTTCCGATCACATAGTCAAAAATGTTCTTTCCCATAATCAATTCACCTTCAGTTCCTTGAAGGAAAGAGAGATTTTGCCTCTCCAGTCAAATACTTTACAAGGTACCGCTTTTCGTTCTTCTTTTTCTTCAGAGACTCCCGAAAATACATCAAACAGCGACATCTGATGATATTTCTCGTACGGCTTTCCAAGCGGAACAGTATCTTTCAGACCATCCATCTGCCAGATGTTCCATGTGATCTTATCCGCCATCTGCCGCAACAGCTTCTCTTGCGGCCCCCGTTCCCATCGTTCGGTATAGTAGTCGATGAATGTCAGTAGCAGATTTATCCGCGCGATTAGAAGATTGTCGCCTTGGTACTCATAACCGTATGTTGCTTCGAATGCTCGTATAACCCATTCAATCCATTCATCGTAATCAGTTGTGTTTTCGTTGACTATGCGGAGCTTTCTATCAAGCTGACCAATTCTACGTTTCGATGGAACAATCAGTTCTCCTGTAGAAACATCATAACGGGATACGAGATAGGGCGCCTCGCCGCAAGTAATCTCAAGCCGCCTTGAATCAACATAATGCTTCCAAGTTTTCTTCTTCGAAAACGCTACAGGCTCCTTGATGACAGTCCATGTATGATCATCGTTTTCTGTATTAAAAACATTTTTTCTGCAGAACCATTTCTCATCACAGTAGTTGTTCATCATGTTGCAGAGCCACGCGGGAGTGAAAACCTCTGCCTTCTTCCGAGTCCGGGCCGCTTGCGCCTCCAATGACTTCTGTATACGCGGTTTGATAATGTCCGGGTGCTTCAGAAGAAGTTTTCGGTTTATCTGCTCCTTATCTGAAAATCCGTGTCCATATTCCTCGTAAGTTTCCGTCGCCCAGATGATGTTCTTCTTTGTTGACTTATCCTGAAGCAGAAGATCCAGAAGAGGTGCAACAGGAGTGCTTTCAATATCTATTAGCTTTTCCACGAACAGAGCGTCCCTTCTTTCCTAGTTTCAATATGTTGTTCTACCATATCAGGCCTCAATTCAGCTTGCAAATTGAATATCGCGTAAATTCTGGTAAACTTTCAGTTAAAGTTCAAAATTTTAGGCGGAAGTTGCGTAATTCTTTATCAAAGCGAGATGAATTTTCATTCCAAGGCAAGGTTTGAATTAAGTCAAAATTAGTGTATAAATTGCCTTAGGAGTAGCAATTCCGATCAGCGTCTTAATGATTTCGAGCGTCATGAAAATCCTTAAAAGTTTTGGGACAGAAAAAAGGTCTGCCTGATTGTTTCTGATGACTTTCTTCAATCAGGACTGCGTTCATTGTTCTCATCAGAGGCTCTTCATTGGGGAAGAAGCTGATCACACTGGAGCAGCGCTTTAATTCCCTGTTGAGCCTTTCGATATGACTGGGTATCCCGCAGCTCCGCCTGAGTCCCGCCGGAAGATCAATCACAGTCATGGCGCTTCCAATCCTTCATCCAGGCAGAGCATGGCTGACTCAGCGACATTTTTGTAGTCAAGAGAGTTTCTGGTCCCGTTTTTTCTTGGCGTCTTCTATCGTTCCGCAGCTGAACATTTCTGTAAGCTCTGAACTCAGTCCAGCCTAGTACTTTTCCGTAGCCTTCGCGGTAATGTCTCTTGCGAAGAAGAACCGTCACTGTTGCCAGGGCAGTGTCGGAAACACTCAGCCTGTTGAGGGTGGCATTTCCTCCGTCCGCGGCAGGATAATCATTCGCGGATCTGTCAGCCCCCACTGTCGCTGTCCTGTCAGAAAGTCTGTCCATGTCTCGGTGGTTTCATTGGAATATGCTTTAAATCCAAGAAATTCCCGAACCCCTTTTCTATTGACGGCATAGGCGATCATAAGCCTCTTGGCTTTCACTCGGTGATTCTCGCTCACCTTAAGGTACGGGGCATCGACAGTGAGAGACGGGCAGGAATCTGTCCGAGGACGGTTTCTGAATTCATCCACATAAGTATCCGGACTTTTGCGCCCCTGGGAACAGCCGATTTTGAAAATTGACGTTCCGAACGGCTCTTCCGTCACACTGGCGCTCTTCCGGGTGGAGATGCCTCCTAGAACCATGGTGCGCGGATAGTTTTCAAAGAGCAACGTCCTGAATGGCTGATTCCAGTGCCTAGGGACATTCAGTGTTAATCACCGCCGACCCTTCAGCTCACGCGTGCGCATGCCATTACGTGTCAGTGCGCTTCTTTGTGCGCTCTCTCCTTGCTCTGGAGTGCTCTGAGGTCACTCTATTGGGCACGGCATTGGTCGTCCTTTGAAGCAGCAGGCAAAATTCTTTATGTTTGCTCTTGTCGTAAATGCCAGTAGAATTCTAAGTTAAGGATGACTTTATCAACAGTGTTCTCCTTTCGGGTTTTGGTGTTTATAGCTATCCCACACATACCGAATGATTTCCCAGGCTCAACTTTTTGTCGCAGGCAATTTACACCACTATATGGACTCAATCAAAAATTCTGTGTGAATACGATATTCTAACGACAAAAAAGTGAACGCACACAGTCTCCTCTCCAACGCAAACATCGTCTTCTCGAAGTCAATCTGTATAATAATGCCCGAGAGGTGCTTCAAAGCGCTCCGTCTTCGTCAGCCTGCTCTGTGAGCATGTGAAAAGGCGTATAAAGTTTCTGCAGCGTGCGTAGGCTAGCGGCTCCACGTCGATGGCGTCCTCTTCAAAGCGTAACATGAACGAACAATGTCCCCTCATTCGTAAAACAGTTTCCTAATATCCTCCAGATACGCCTCTATTGCCCGTCACGCCTAGCCGTGATGCCCAACATTACGCTGGTTAAAGCACACACCATGCTGCGGTAGAGCCCCATCCTCCGCCAATGTCTCAAATTCGTGGCCTTCGGCTAATAAAGCCTGATTGGGTGAACCTGTACTTGTCCAACTATCGGAACCTCCTGTGCGAAGGACGGTTCCATGTTGTGATCAGTTTACGATCATGAGTTCACCTCTTGTTCTGCTCCTTTGCAGGGCGAACAGTTTTTTTGTTCGTTTCGAGGATCAATTATTTTTTCGCCTTACAACTGGTTTGACAAGGAAGCCAGTTATCTTTATTATTCATAGAAATGGTATTATATTTATCAATTTAATTATAATAATGGGTGTTTTGTGAGTTTCCATTCCAAGCGCAAGATTTTAGAGCAACGCTCTGATAGGGAACCAAGTCAGCGCAGTGTTTCCCGTTTTTTAGGGGGCCGCATAGGGAGGGGCGCACCCTTCCCTATGCGGAAAAAGTTCGGTTTCGATGGGCTGGAATAAAAAAGGCCCATGCAGTAATCTTGTGTTGCTACACCAACCAAACGGTTCACAGGAGACCGGCATGAGCCTGCAAAGAGCATATCATCACCTTTCCGAAGAGAAAAGAGCTGCAATTATGACATTAGCCAGAGAAGGCTTCTCTGGCGCCCATATCGCGCGGCACTGCGGAATCTCCGAGGCGACTGTTTCCAGAGTATTCTCCAGACAGTTTCCCAAAGGTATCCCCCTGAAAGAACGCTGCAAAAGGTATGAAGAAGCTGCTGCTCATACCCGGTACAGGGCGAATAGAAAAAAATCAAAACTCAGAGGAAAATTGCTGTCCCAGGTTATCTGCACGGCTGAGAAATTAATCCGCCGGGGATACTCGCCGGAGCAGATGGCAAATACCATCCTTAAAGGCCAGGCATCCACCTACCGCTGACTGTACGCCGGCTTCCTGCTTTAGGGAGATCGGTCTCTGCTCGGGCATAAAGGCAGGCGGCGCGTTCAGCGGAAGGAAGGAAAGGCAAAGAAATTCACGGCGGAAAAGTCTGTTCATACCCGTCCTGCCAGCATCGAAAGGTATAGCGGATTCGGTCATTTCGAGGTGGATACTGTCGAGTCGGGACGTAACGGCACCGGTTGCGTGTTTGCCATAGTCGAACGGAGAAACGGTATGCTGTTTGCCTGCAGGTTGGATCCTGTACAGAGGAAAATTTTTTATAATATACTGAAAAGATTAATTAAAATTCTTCCTCCCGGAACAATCAAATCACTTACAAGAGAGCATGGAAAAGAATTCGCCTGGTATCAAAAAATTGAAAGCGGGCTGCGTATCGTTCTATTTTGCCGATCCCCCCAGCTCCTGGCAGAAAGGATCGGACGAGAATACAAATGGTCTTTTAAGGGAGAATTTCCCGAAAAAGACCAACTTTTCAACTGTCACCCAGCGTGGCTTATACTGGAAGGGAGTGTACCGAATAAACAACCGGCCGGGGAAGGTTGCCGGGTAGAAAACGGCTAGGAATGCTTTGCCGAAGAACTCCGTAACTCCGCCTAAGATCTTGCACTTGGAATGAAAATTCACCTCTTTAATATGATTAAAAAAATGATATATTGTACAATGGAGCAGTTTGAAAAGATATTCCACGAACTGTAGCACATGATGTAGTATGAATATAGAAATTAGTAATGACAGCTATAGAATGATAATTAGAGACTAATAATCAAAGGAAACGCTATGAGTAAATCAAAAAAATCACCTACTATTATTACAAAAATAAAATTGTACAATTTTAAAAAATTCGAAGAATATATGATAAAACCAAATGCGAGGTTTAATATTCTTGTAGGAGATAATGAAGTCGGGAAAAGCACTATTTTAGAAGCGATAGATTTAGTTGCGTGCGGAAATATGCGTAGGGTGGAGGCTATTGGACTTGATCGCTTGATAAACATCGAGGCAATCAATAGATTTAAGTCAGGGAAAAAAACCTTTGAGTCATTACCCATCCTTAATGTTGAATTGTACCTTTCAGGAGATTTCGACCATACAATGAATGGACGAAATAATACTGATGAATTAGTCTGCGATGGTATTAGAATGGTTTGCGCGCCGAATCCCGATTATCGAACAGAAATTTCAGAGGCTATATCAACATACCATGATTATTTTCCATATGACTACTATACAATACGGTTCTCTACTTTTGCAGATCAAGAATATACAGGATACAAGAAAAAAATTCGTTGCGCAATGATCGACAGCTCAAATATGAATTCGGAATATGCAACAAATGAATTTGTACGAAAAATGTATATGCAGTATACAGAGCCAAATGTTGAGGAACGCATTCAACATAAAAGTCAATACAGGAAAATGAGAATGCAGTTTCAGAAGGATGCCTTAGACTCGCTTAATAAGCGTGTTCCATTCGATAAAAACTATGCTTTTGGGCTAAAGCTCGGAGACGCAATGGATATTTCCGACGACCTTATGATTTATGAAAATGGCGTTGGGATTGATAATAAAGGAACTGGGAGGCAAATTTTTGTAAAAACAGATTTTGCACTTGAACGGTCAGGGGAAAATGTAGATGTTATTCTTATTGAGGAACCAGAAAATCATTTAAGTCACGTAAATTTGCGTAAACTTGTTCAGCGAGTGGCTGAAACAAATGATGGACAACTTTTCATTACAACGCATAATAATCTGATTAGCACAAGATTAGAACTGCAAAACCTAATAATAATGCAGTATAATAGCAGAAATAGCCCAATAATGTTAAAGGAATTGAGCACAGAAACAGCCAAATATTTTATGAAGGCCCCACCAGCGAGCATTGTTGAATTTGTCCTCTCTCAAAAAATAATGCTTGTGGAAGGTCCTTCAGAATATATGCTTCTGGCAAAATTTTATAAAGACTTAGTAGGAAAAGAACCAGAGCAGGACGGTGTTCATATCATTAATATTCGTGGATTAAGTTTTAAACGCTATCTTGAGATCGCCCAAAAGACTGGAAGCAAAATCGCTGTAATTACAGATAATGATGGAGATTTTAAAAATAATTGTGAAAAAAAATACGCCGATTTTATTTCAGATTCCAATATTCATATTTTTTTCCATAAAAATAATAAACATCGCACATTTGAAGTTGTTTTATATAATGAAAATAAATATTTATGTGATAGTATATTTGAAAAAGATGCATTGGAATATATGCTTAATAACAAGACAGAATCAGCTTTTAAATTATTATCACAGACAAAAAATATTTTTGTTCCAGATTATATAAGAGAGGCAATAGAATGGATAAAAGAGTGATCTTTGCAGTAGCTGGAGCTGGAAAAACAACATATATCGTAAATTCATTAAACGATAGCAAACGCTTTTTAATTATAACGTACACAAATGCAAACTATAATAACATTGATCGAAAAATAGCTGATAAATTCCATGGTAAATGGCCTGACAATATTACAT
>ERZ1034984.1276-NODE-1276-length-24385-cov-5.792355_pt1 | contig 24385 bp, 11 predicted proteins | sample MGYA00520589_ERZ1034984 | MGnify/ENA primary metagenome ERZ1034984 (study PRJEB33766, sample SAMN09781790) | gut metagenome | biome: gut microbiome | host: Homo sapiens | place: Madagascar | study: EMG produced TPA metagenomics assembly of the PRJNA485056 data... | reverse complement strand
GAATATATATGCTCCATTCCGTTTTCAGTCATATATTCCAAAGAAAATTCCCGCATTTGTCTAACTTTATTTTGCTTTGCTTCACGCCACTGCGGACGTTTATATTCACGATATACCTCCTCTGTCACAGGCACAACCTGTCCATCACTAAGCTTTATGTAGTATTCTTTTTTCATGTCCTTTCCTCCGAAATTTGATTAGTTTTTTAATCAAATTTCGGAGGTGGCGCACGAATTGGGTAATAAAAAAATCCAAGTTCACCCAATACTATTTTACGGCTGAACTTGGATTTACATTGACCTCGTCTCGGTCCATCGTCTGAATCCCCTGAGTCTTTACAGTTTGCTTTCGTTTTTCTTCGCCTGTTATTTCGGTTTCTTCTGTTGCATAAATATTTAAAATTCAAGCAGCTCATTATCCTCATCTTTTGCATTTTTTTTAATTTACTATACAAAAAAAATTGAGGGTATAAAGCCCCCAATTCTTTGTATGAAAAATATTTAAATCTTATCCGCCCCTCTGTGTCGATATTATTTGCTTATTTTTATAGTCTTATTTTATGCCCAAACATGGAACATCACAAAATTCCACCTCACACCGACCATTCAATCCGTCAGATTCAAATACGACAATTTCATTTTCTCCGTTTTTCAACAAAGATGCCGGAACATACAGCGTTTTTTGCGGGCCTATCTCCCAATACCGTCCTATATTGAAACCGTTTATCATGACAAAGCCTTTTCTGAAATTGTCCAATCTTAAAAATGTATCATATGCCTTGTCAATCTCAAAAGTACCGCGGCAGAACAGGCTGTTCTCATTCGGAATTTCCATTTTATATTCAATTCCTTTGAGGTTCTCCATCTGGAGAGTGTACACCTGCCAGTTGAAATGAATTTTGTTGTCAATTAAACATCTTCCGGCAATACCTTTTTTACGCATCATCTTCGGTCCGAAATTCGCTCTCCCCATATTTTCACACAGTATCGTCAGCACATCTCCCTGTTTCGCGTTAAAGCTTATTTCCAATTTATCATCATTAACGTACACTATACCTTGTAAATTTTTGTTAATATATATTTGCGCACGGTCGCCGAGACTTTCAAAGCTTAACACTGCATTTTTATATTCTCTGTTTAGTACAGTCCGATATGCAATATAGCCATACCCCTGACCGTATTTCTCCATGCACCGCGGCACTTCCGAATATATCGGCTGCGATAAATTATCCAGATTGTCAAACATTCCGCCGAACTGCGTCAGCTTCACCTTACCGTATGCCTTCTTCGCCCTGTTCGGAGGGATTTCCGAAAGCGGCATATCCGTATATTTTTTAATAACCTCTCTTACCGCATAATATTTCGGCGTTATATCTCCGCACTCGCTGAGCAATGCGTCATAATCATAGCTTGTTACATCAGGCGCAAATTTCTCATAATGATTTGCACCGGAGGTAAAACCGAAATTTGTACCGCCGATAAACATATACATATTCAGACTGCCCTTTTTCAGCATATCCTCCACAACTGCCGCATACTTTTCGGCAGAAGTCACATGATGCTCGTCATCGCCCCATGCGTCAAACCAGCCGTTCCACATTTCCATACACATTTTCGGCTGATCGGGGAATAATTCATCATGTGCGGCAAAATTCTCCTCCACCCTGCTGCCGAAATTAAGCGTTGATAAGCATCCGTCAATTCCGCCGTCAAGCAGATTTTCTTTTGATATTCCGTCGGAGGTAAACAGCGGCACATCAATTCCGCTGCTGCGATAAAAATCATATAAATGCTTCAAATATTTTTTGTCATCTCCGTAATATCCGTATTCATTTTCGCACTGCATCATAATTACAGATCCGCCGTTCGTACACAGCAACGGACGAACCTCCTCAAACAACCTGTTCAGATAGCGCTCGAAATACCGAATATAGGCAGGGTTTGAACAGCGTATTTCCATATCTTCGTCATTCTGAATCCACCACGGCAATCCTCCGAATTCCCATTCGGCGCATATATACGGCCCGGGTCTTACAATAACCATTAACCCCTCCGCCGCAGCTTTTTTTATAAATTCCGCAATATTCAATATACCCGAAAAATCATATTCGCCCTGCTTTTTTTCGTGCATATTCCATGCGCAATAGGTTTCAACGCAGTTGCAACCCAACGCACGCATTTTTTTAAATATATCGCTCCATGTATCCGGCATATTTCTGAAATAGTGCACTGCACCCGATATGATTTTTACAGCCTTATCATCTTTATAAAATTGATTTCCTTTTACTTCAAACTTCACTTTTTTACTCCTGTTCAATCAGCAAATTGATACTCGATACACAATTTTTTCATTTTGCTCCTTATGCGATTAATTAATCACCTAAAACTACCGTTATCTCTTTCGGTGCTGTGTAAACTGTCTTTACATGCCCGTTTTCTTTATAATGTTCAATATGAACCGTTCCATATTTAGTCGGAAAATCGCCCTTCACCCATTTAAGTTTTCCTATCCGTGGTTTTATTGTAATCTCATCGCCACCGGGTTTTGTTATTTTAGCACCCAAGATATAATTCGACAAAACAGCAGTCGGGCCGCTTGCCCATCCATGACACAAACTATGTCTGAAACCCTTATAACAATACTTCCCGAAATCGCCGTGTATATCGTCTTTTCCCGGCGGTACAATTTCAGTTATGGGCGCGGCATTTTTCATCCATTCTATATCAAAATCCTCCCAGAATGTTGTGGCGCCCATTTTCAGCATACCGCCCCAAAATTCCTTGATAACGTCCATACATTCCGAAGCCTGTCCTAACATACACTTTGCAATCAGTACATAAAAGCCAAAAAAGCTTGACATATTCTCCGCCGAAGCGCCTGACACCTTTTCTATGTCATATTCCGTCCCTCTTTCGGCAAATATATTAATTCCCGCAATTCTCTTGTTGACCTTCACTTTGCCGGAATCTTTTTTTAGGATCTCCACATACTTCCCGCATTTCTCGCAATAATCATAAATTTCGAGCGCGTCAAAAATTCGTTTTGCTCGGTTCAAGCCTATGCAAAAGACCGACTTTACCCCCTCTGTCTCGCTTTCACTGCCTTTACTGCTCCAATCAATAAAACCCTCCATATCATGAAAACAATAACCGCCATCAATCTTCGCAAAGACTTTATCGCATATTTCCTTTATGGAATCTTCCTGCTGTTTCAGATATTCCAAATCGCCGGTATACATATACAGTTCATACTGCAAAATCATCCACCAAACCGAATAGGTTGCAATTCCGTTCATCCACTCTCCGCTTGGAGTGCTGTTTTTTACAAGCTCCAAACTATTCTTGATCGCATCGTCCTGCCCGAATACGGATAAAAACACAGATACTTCGGGGTGCATATCCCCTATCCAGACCAACCGATCTCTTTTTACTCCATCCCAGATAAATTCGTGCGTATTCAGCTGAACAGTATACGCGCCTACTTTCCAAATCTCATTTAACAGCTCATCACTACATTCAAACGAACCTTTATATTCAAGATTCCGAATATCCGGTTCTGCGGCAATACTCTTGATTTTCACCCAACCGCTGACCGCCTCAATTTTTACAAATCTGAATCCCGTATTGGCAAAACGATTGATGCTGAGCGTATAGATCGGTGTTTTAAAATCCCTTACCGCATGATCGTTACAAGCATTTTTCTCGCCTAAGCTGCTCAGTGCTTCCATAACGCTTTCACCGAAAGTAATTCTTATATCCGTATCCTTGGGATGATGTTCCGCTTTCTCCGCGGCAATCGCGATACCGCCCGAAATCTCTTTACCGAAATCAAGCAGGATATAACCGCCGCGGTTTATCGTTGTGCAATGCTCAAAGTCAAAGTCCGGCTGAACAGCATTTCCGGCAAGCATCACTTCCGCATTTACCGTATTTTCTGCCGCTATAATTCTTGTTGGTTTCAAATATCTCATTTATTTTCACCTGTATTTTTCTTTATAAATTCTCCGTACCATCTTCCCGAATCCTTGATGATTCGTTTTTGCGTCACATAATCAACATAAATCAACCCAAACCGCTCGGAGTATCCGAATGCCCATTCAAAATTGTCCAAAAGCGACCATTCAAAATATCCGGCAATATCCGCACCGTCCTGTGCCGCTCTCTCATATTCGGAAAGATGCCGTTTTAAAAAGTCAATGCGCGGTGCATCGTGAACTGCGCCGTCCTCCGATACAAAATCTAAGCTCGGCATACCGTTTTCCGATATAAAGAACGGCAGCCGATAGCGCTCATATAAAAACTTCGGTCCCCAATACAAGCATTGCGGCGTAATCGGCCAACGCATTGAATTTTTATTATATCCCGGTGCTCTTTGTACACATTCCGGATTTCCGTTTTCATCGGCACGAATAATATTTCCCTGATAAATATTCTGACAGTAAAAATCAATTGGCTGATGAATCAGCTCCATATCCTCCTTTGTTACTTTCGGCATATACGCTTCACATACCTTCAAACCGTCCTCCGGATATTTTTCAAAAATCACAGGATCGCTCCACCATGGTATGCCGCTTATACAATCATCTACCGAATTGCAGGAAAACATATATTTTTTTGCCGCCTCAATATCAGCTGCTGTTTCCGTTTCCGGGCAGCCTGCCGTACCGGTCGGCGCATAACCGATCTTGATGGGTCTTTTTGCAGCTTTACGCATCTCTATAACCGCCATACCATGCGCTTTCATCACATTATGCGCCATTTGCAGCACATCGCGGTAACTGCATTTTAACCCCGGCGCATGATCGCCCCACAGGTATCCGCAGCCAATAAAGCACTGCGGCTCGTTGAAAGTGATAAAATGCGTCACTCTGTCCGAAAAAAGTTCAGTAACAACCCTTGCATAATCCGCAAACCATTTCACACTCTCATCATTCATCCAACCGCCTTTTTTGTAAAGATCATACGGATAATCCCAATGAAACAAAGTAATATACGGTTCAATCCCATTTGCAATTAATTCATCAATCAGAGCATTATAAAATGCCACGCCTTTTTCGTTGATTGCTCCCATTCCGGTCGGCATAATTCTCGTCCAGCCGATCGAAAAGCGATACGCCTTAATCCCGATTTCTTTCATCAGTTTAATATCTTCATCAAAACGATGATAGTGATCGCAGGCAACATTCCCGTTATGGTTGTCAAAAACCTTTCCCGGCTGCTGCGAGAAAACATCCCAAACCGACATCCCTCTGCCATCTTCATTGTATGCGCCCTCTATCTGATATGCCGCCGTTGCTGCACCCCAGACAAAATCTTTTTTAAATCCCATAATGATTCCTCCATATTTCATGCAGCGCAAAACACTGCCGTATTTGCCACAAAAGGGGTGTTGCATAACACAACATCCCCTTTTTAACTTATTTTCTTACGTTTTGATTAACCCTTTACAGAACCTACTGTGATTCCCTTCACAAAATACTTTTGGAAGAACGGGAACACCAGTAAAAGCGGGCCTACCGCAATCACGCACATTGCCATTCTCAGATTCAGTGTAGGCATCTGCGCCTGACTTCCGCCGGATGCGCTCGCCATCGCCGCTGCTGCGGAGCTGTTCTGGAAGTTCACCTTATTGAGTATCTGCATAAGAAGATACTGCAATTTATACAAAGACTGCTGATCAATATACAAAAGTGATTGATACCAATCGTTCCAGTATGCCAGTGCATAGAACAGTGCAATGGTTGCTATAACCGGCTTTGATATCGGCAAAACGATCGAGAAGAATATTTTGACTTCTGACGCGCCGTCAATTCGTGCCGACTCCATAATTGAATCCGGAAGTCCCTGGAAAAAGCCTTTCATCAGCATGATATACCATGCATTTACAACTAACGGAAAAACCAACGCCCATATTGTATTCTTCATATGCAGCCATTGCGTTATCAGAATATAAGTAGGAACCAGTCCGCCGTTAAACAGCATTGTAAAGAAGATATAGAAGCTGAGAATGTTTCTGTATCGGTAGCTTTTACGCGAAATAACATATCCGGCACTCGCCGAAATGATAACGCCTATGATCGTTCCTATGACCGTTGTCAAAAACGTAACCCAATAGGAATCCAAAATCATTTTCGGACTTGCCAAAACTGCTTTGTAAGCTTCAAGCGTCGGCACATGCGGTATCAGCCGATACCCGATCTTCTGGATTTCACTTTCCGACTGAAAAGAAGATCCGATTACCAGGAAAAATGCCAGAAAACAGGATAAGCCGAGGATAATGAGAATAATATGCGCAATAATCCGAAAGCATTGCTCATCGCGGTTTTTTATGGTATGTGATGTATTCTTTTTATTCGACATAATCTGCAACCCCCTTAAAACAATGCACTGTCCGGCTCGATTTTTCTAACCAGCATATTCGTTCCCAAAACAAGGAAGAAGCCTACCACAGCTTGAATAAATCCTGTTGTTGAACTCATTCCCACATTGGATACCTGAATCAGTGAACGATATACATAGGTATCAATGATGTCCGTCTTTTCCTGAAGCAAGGGACTGTGATTTGTCACATTATAGAATAAACCGAAGTCGCCCCTCATCATGTTCCCCATACTGAGGATCAGCATGACGATGATGATCGGCTTAATCAGCGGTATGGAAATATACCAAATCTGCTTCAGCTTTGTCGCCCCGTCAATCTTCGCCGCCTCAAAATAGCTCGCGTCCAGTCCGGTAAGCGCCGCCAGATAAACCACCGCAGTATATCCCATGCCTTTCCATGTATTCGTAATCGTCAGAATGACCGGCCAATATTTTGCTTCGTTATACCATATAATCGGTTCTTTACCGCATAGCTTGATAATATTGTTCAGGATTCCGTGATCGTAATCAAGGATCGTGTTCACAATATACGCCACGGCAACCCATGACAAAAAGTACGGTATTAAAAGCGCCGTCTGATATACCTTTTGCGCCCGATTTGAAAGCTCAAACAAAAACAGCGCAATGATAATCGCAAGGATTGTTCCTATAATCAAAAATACTACATTATATGCAATTGTATGGAATATCGCCGGCCATATCGTTCCCGTCTTAAATAAAAATTCAAAGTTTTTAAGACCTACGAACGCGCTTCCGAAAACTCCCTTTGTCGGAGTATAATCCTGGAAAGGAAGAACAAGTCCATACAACGGCAAATAGCAAAATATAAATATCATGATAATTGCCGGCATGGCAAGAAGCGTCATGGGGGCATTCTTTTTGAATGCCTCCCACTCCGAATGTTTACGTTTGGGCAGATTTTTATTGGTGTTTGCTTCAGAAATTTTTTTCATTTAATCAAATCCCTTTATAATTATTTCTTCTCCTGATACTGCTTATTAAGCTCATCAATGACACTCTGGATTCCTGCTTGCTCGCACTTTGCGTCAAGCTCTGCAAGATAGCTGTCAAAATCATTCATCGCTCCGTATTGCAATACTTTTTCAGCAGATGTCCATATCTCACTCAATGCTGCCAATTCACTTGTCAGAGATGAAGTGTCAAACTGAATATTGCCCAGCTTACTGATTTCAGCTGTCTTATTCTTTTCCTGCATTTCATTCAGTGCTTCTTTTGAATTCCATGTGGAATCCCACTGATCAAATAACGGACCAATATAATTATGCCAGATTGCCCACGTTCTGTCAGCGCCCTCTTTCGGAATTACCGATGGGTTATCTGTCCCCTCGCCTGACTTATAAACATAATCAATATCCTTGATTCCATAAGCCAATGTGTTGGAGATGTACGGATTCTTCCAAATCTGGTTCAGAACTTTCATGGCAAGCTCAGGATATTTTGAATTTGCACTAATCGCCTGCCCCATTCTGAACTCATTAGAGCTTACTCTTGCATGGGATGGGATCAGCTGATCTACACAATCATATCCATAGGCTGCCTTTTCCTTTGATCCGTCTGCTGTGATTGCTCCCGGATCTCTTACTACGGCATAATTTCCTGTTTTCTTTGCTTCCGCTTCATTTACCGTAAGCGCATCTTTCGGGAAATAGCCTTTTTTGTACCATTCGTTTCTGATTTTATAATCTTCTACGTTTCTTTCGTCATCCAAAAGATAGAAGAACTTCTCCTGTTCTTCATCAAACTCTACCAACGAACCGCCGCCCAATGACGCTGCGCTTGTTTCTCCCCAGTTGGGTGATACAATATCCAGCACCGGTGTAACTCCCGGTTCGTTATTCTTGATGGTTTCAAGATACGGCTCAAGATCTCTTAATGTTTTTACCTTTGTATAGTCAAAATTATATTTTTCAACAAGATCTTTTTTGAATACCCAGCCAATCTCTCCATAGATCTTAGACTGTGACGGAATCAGCTGAATCTTTCCGTCATAGGTTACATATTCCCAAGCACGCGGATCAACCTTTGCCTTAATATCCTGTCCGTATTTTTCAACCAGCTCTGTCAAATCTGCAAAAGTGCCTTTCGGAGCGTTTGTATCATAGGAAATTGCCGGATACCACGGGTTCGTCATCATAATATCGAAATTTTCTCCCGAATTAAGAACAACATTCATCTTTTCGGCATAGGATGCCTCATCAATCAAGACAAGCTTGATTTTCGCTCCACATTCCTTTTCGAAAGTCTTATTCACTTCTTCCTCAACAAGCTCCTGTGAAGCCATATTATCTATCGGCTTCGGCATATACCATGTAAGCGTCGGAACGTCGTCTTTTGGGGCTCCGCAGCCTGCAAGGCAGCCTGTAACTGCTGCCGCTGCAAGAATCACGGACATTATTTTTTTAATATTCTGTTTCATAAATTTGCTCTCCCTAATATAGATGATTTGCGTTATTATTTTCCTGCCACTGCTGCAATGATTGGGTCTGCTGCTGCAAAAATACGCTCTGCCATAACCTGCATACCGAGGTCTCCGGGATGAATCAGAACACCCTCGGTCACATTGTCAAGGAATACATCCGCGTCCTTATTTGCCAAACCGAGATATTTCTCATCTGTCAAATCACTCATATCAACACACGCCCAGTTGTTTTCCTCAGCCGCAGCTTTGATTGCTGACATAACATAATCTCTTGTCAGTGTTGTTATGCCTGCGATTACCTTGGCTTCACCGTCACGGTTAAAGAAGTTTACGATATTTGCGTAATAATCTTTATTAAACTCATATCCCGAAACAAAGCTTGAATCACCCTCGTTGTCGGCATTATTGATATTTGCACCAAAGGTGCAAAGAATGATGTCTGCGTCATAGCTTGCATATTTTGAATAAGCGCTCGGTGAGAACATATCGAAATTATAGAAATATCTTTCAAAATCCCACATAGGGCTAAATTCAAATTCTACATTATCATATTTCTCATTGACCTTTGCTTGCAGCTGATGATAATAATCCTTGTCAGCACCGGTTGCTGCCATTCCCCAATCGCCTGCCCAACCCAGCGAGCTGTTGGGTGCATGCTTTGTGATTGAGTTACCGAGCACCAATACTTTCACTGTATTTTTTTTAGGAACGGATACGCTTTCCGTCAGCGGAGCCATCGTACTCCAGGCAAATGCTTTTGCTGTGTAATTTCCATCAGCCGGAACATTATCGGATACGCTCATTTCACCGGTCATCGCACCGGCAGCCAGTGTCTTTTCTGCCTGCTTTACCGAAGTAAGCACGCCATCTTTGTAAATAGCCAAGAATAGCTTATTCTCTGTTGTCTGTTGTGTATTATTCCAAATACCGCCGCAAACCGCTGTGATTGTCTTTCCGTTCAGGCTGTCTGTAATCTTCGCTTCATTTGCTGTTTTGTAGTTTTCAACAATCTCCAATGTAGAAACTGCCTTTTCCAAATCCGCAGTATTGGTTGATACGTCTGTTGTAAACTTCATCGAATTTACGGTAATTGCCGCATTTTCGGTATTTTCAATTCCCGTCATCGTCAATGTATATCTTGTAATTGGCTTCATATTTTCAAAGTAAGCACGGAATGTATTTGTCTTTGACGAATTTACCTGAACATACCGAGCCGCAGCGCCATTCAGCATGATATTTTCTGCTTTAACCGTATCTCCGTCAATATCATACGGGAATACAAAGTCAACAACCTTGCTGTCTGCCGAAATTGTTGCGTAAGCTGAATAGCCAAGATCGCTGCCTGCTCCCATATCTGCGATTGCTCCGATATATCCGTCGTCAACGCATCTTACATAATAGAAATCCATTCTTACCGGTAAAACTGCCGGTGCCTGACCGCCTGCAACAGCGATCTTAATGCAATTGAAGTCTGTCTGTGAAGACCAATTTGTGATATTGTTTACCGGAATAACATACTCGTGCAAACCGGCTTTTACATCAATCGCCGTCTGTGCCGTAACCGTTCCTGTAACACCGTTAGAGAAGTATATATCCACACCGGTATCCTTTGTTGAATATACGCCGATCACAATGGATGAAACATCATTGGATTGAACCTGATTTGCAAAATTCAAGTATGCATTCGGCCACTGCGGTGAGCCTGACGGATACAGAACGCCGATATTTCCGGCATATTCATTATAGCGATAACCTACGCTTGACCACCAGCAAACATCCTCACCATCATTCAGTGCACCCCAGTAGTTGCCGTTTGCATAATAAACACATTGCTGATCATAACCACCTGAAACCGGCTTATCCGGATTCAAAGCGTCGGTGCCGTTCCATGCTGCAATAATGCCATCCTGAATGTCAACTTTCTTCATTGCAGGTGTTACCGGCTCTGCTACGGGCGCTACTGTCCGGGTTGAGAATGTATAAGTTCCCGAAATTTCTTCGCCGTTTGAACCGGTGATTCCGTCAAAGCTTACCGTATAAGTTCTGTTGTTCTTCAGCGTTCCGAGATCAACTCTGACTCTGTCTGTAACATTGCTGTTTGTCATAATCTGCTTTACCGGCTCGCCGTTGATTGTGATTGCCGATGTTGTCACTGTGTTAAAATTCAATGCATACGGGAACAGGAAATCAACGGTACTGTTTGCCTTGTCGTAATCTTTTGCACCGTCTTGTACTTTTGTTCCGTTTGTTTCCGCGTCCTTCATCAATCCTTTATACTGATCGTTTACAAATTTAATATATGAGAACTTGAGCAGTGTTTCCGGTTCTGACTGACCTGCTGTGTTATAAAAACGAATATAGTCATACTCCGTAACCGCATCATTAATCCAGTTCGCACAAATATCTGTATCATTTACATCAATCACATATTCATGATAGCCGCTCTTTACGTTCAGCACAGCCAATCTGTCATTATTACCGCTGATATATTCATCGGATGCTTCATTGGTCGGATACATATTGATCGTTGCGTCCTTTGTTGAATACAGACCGATTACGATATTTTTAACATCAGCGGCCTTGAAGGATGTTGCTGGATGATAGTAGAAATTCGGCCATTGCTGTGATCCGGCAGGTAACAGAATACCTACTGCCTGTGCGTCACCATCGTATGCATAGCCGGGGCTTGCCCAGTTTGTAACATCGCCGCCGTTTTGATTCTTAAGCTTCGTTCCCCACCAGCTGCCATCCGCAAAGTTTACGGCACGCTGCTGGTATGCTGTCATATCCGCGGTATCAACCGGTGTTGCCGAACCGTCCCAGCTGCTTACTGCTCCGGTATTATCGGTTGACGGCGTATACATTTCTATGCTGTCTCTTACCTGCGGGCCGGGTGTCGGCGTCGGCTTTACAACCGCTTCTGAAGTAGTGAATGTAAAGGTATCGGTAATTTCAGTACCATCCTCATACTTCATGCCGTTGAAGCTTACCGTATATTTTGTTGTATTCTCCAACGCACCCAGGTTGACGCGGATTGAATCGCTGCTTAATTCATTATTCATAACCCATTCTGTGTCTTGTCCGTTTACCTGAACTGTCGAGGTGCTTACCGTGGACATATCCAAGTCGCCGTCAAAAACAAAATCGGCAATATTATTTTCGGCATTATAATCCGTGCTTCCGTCGGTAACTTCTTCACCGCTTACTGCCTGTGATATATCGCCGTCAAAATCACTGTTGACAAACTTCATGTAAGCAATTTCAAAATCGGTCGCTTTACATTGTTTTCCGGTTTCATCATAGAAATGGAAATAGTCATATTTCGGAGTCTCTGAATTATTCCAACGTGAATAAAATTCAGAGGTTGTGCTTCCGACATCAATCAGATACTCATGGAATCCCTGTTTCAGATTCAGATCAATCAGATAATTGTTGTTTGAAAGATACTCATTGGATGCTTCCCATGTCGGATACAGATTAATCTTAATATCCCGGCTTGAATACATACCCAATACTATGTACTGTACATCCGCCGCAACAACATCCTCTGCCGGATGATAATAAAAATGCGGCCATTGCTGTGCCGAAGCATAATCGGGAACCTTTACACCGACTGTTTTTCTTACGGCATTATAGTTATATCTCGGCGCTGCCCACCATGTAACGTCTTTATCGCCTTCTTTTTTAAGCTGTTCTCCCCACCAGCTGCCGTCTTCAAAGTATATACAACGCTGCTGATATTCAGTCGGATCTGTTGTCTTACTCGCTAATTCCTGCGTTCCGGCCCAACTGTTCACCACTCCGGACGGTTCTGCATTCGGAACATACATACCCACCGTCGTATCGGCGCTTGCATGCAGAACCGGCAGCGTTGCCGCCATCATTGTTAAAGCCACAAGTGAGCTCATAGCTTTACTCAAAAGACCTTTTTTCATTATTAGACCTCCGTTTCTTATTTCTTAGCTTTCGAGCTAAATTTTTACCATTCTGTACAGGTACGCTCCTGCACTTTTAACTCTATCCTTATTATAATTCAATTATATATGAAGTTCAATAGTCGCAATCTTGGATTTTCCGTCTTAATATTAGTTGTTTTCGGTTTTAATTTTATATAGACCAAACAAAAACACATTGCCTGATTTTTTATGCTTCAAGCAATGTGTTTTCAGATCTGAAAATATTTATTTTTGTACGGCGTCACACACCGATATTTGAGAGGCTTTTTCCCATACAAAGGCTTTGATTGAATATCGGTTCCCATCATTCGGAACATCAATACCCACGCTTTGTTCTTCCGCGGCACTTCCCGATTCGGGCGATACCTCGTAGAATCGAATATCCTGTAAAATGTTGTCCTTGTATAATGCAATGATGGTTCTGTAAGTTTTCACTTCATCATCGCCGCGCAGTCCGCTGCATACGGCAGTGACGGTCTTACCGGCAATCTCCGTTGTTTCCGTAACTTCTGTGCAATCACTCGTTCCATAGCCTGTTACAAGCTTCAGGGATACTTTATCCTCAATATCACTGTCCCCGGCAGTTCGGAACACAAAGTCATCTTCCTGCGTACCATCCGCTTTTTTTATTCCGGGGAATTTTACCGTATATTTCATACCGCTTTGCAGATTTCCCAGCTGCACTCTGATACGCCCCGTGTTCGTTTGATCGGTCATCACCCACTCAGCCGGCTTGCCGTTCACCGTAACCGACTGCTGCGTTACGGCGCTCACATCCGGGTTATCCAGGAACACAAAATCCATAATCGTATTTTCGGGATTGTAATTTTTCGTCCCATTCACGATATATTTTCCGCGATAATCGGTCTGACTCAAAAATCCCTTGTATTCGTCCTTTACGAAGCGCAAATACGAGAATTTAAGCTCCGCTCCGGTTTCATTGATTCCGTTGGTATCGTAAAAATGAAAATAATTATATTCTCCTCCATCATTCCAACCCTTAACGCATGTACTGTCGTTAAGATGGATAATGTATTCATGATAACCTGCCTTTAGCTTGAATACCACCACACGATCCGAGCTTCCCTGCACATATTCATCCAATGCCTCATCGGTCGGATACATATACAGTTCCATATCCTTGCTCGAATAAATACCTGCCACAACATCCGATACCTCCGAAGCCTTTAGCTCCGCCGGCAGACGATAGTAGAAATGCGGCCAATGCTGCTGATCCTCAGGCAACTTGATATTCATGGTCTTGCCGTTTGGATCATACCGGTACAGTGCACTCGCCCAATCGGATACATCGCCATCATTCAAAGTTTGCCATCCCCACCAGCTGCCATCGTCAAAGCTTATACAACGCTGTTTATACTCCGAATAATCATCGGTCGCAACCGCCGCATCAGCTCCGTCCCATTGACGGGATATTTCCGTATACATAGAATAAGGAAGATAGGCTTCCCGATCCGATCGCTCGGTCTGAACGGTAGTAAAGGAAAAAGACGTATTCATCACCGTGCCGTCCGCTTTCTTGATATTTCGAAAATCCACGGTGTATTCCGTATTATTTTCAAGAACACCCAATTCCACACGAAAACGATTGTTCACCGCATGAGCCGTTGTAATTTTTTTGACCGGCATTTTGTTGATGGTGACGGTTGTCCAGGAAATCGAATCCATGTCCAATTCATACGGAAACACAAAATCAAGAACATTATTCTCCGTATCATACTCCACGGTATTGTTATCAACTTTAGTTCCGTTTTGATCTGTATTTTTTATCGCACCCGTATACGCGTCATTCACAAATCTGATATAGGAAAATATCAGCGTTGCCGGCTTTTCGCTTTGTCCTGCAATATCGTAAAACCGAAAATAATCATACTCTGCCATATCGCTGTTCATCCAATTCAGACAACTGTTTGTGTCCGCGACATTCATAACATATTCATGATAGCCTTTTCTGACCGGAATTGCCACAACTCTGCCGGTATTGCCGATGATATATTCGTCCGCCGCTTCATTGGTCGGATACATGCAAAGATCCATATCCTTGCTTGAATATAAACCGATCACGATGTATTTCACATCTGCCGCCTTAATCGGATTCGCAGGATGATAATAGAAGTTCGGCCATTGACTTTGAGAGTCCGGAAGCAAGATCTCGACGCTTTCATTATACTCGTTATAACTGTAGCCGGGACTGCCCCATGTACTCACGTCCGCATTATTTTCCCTTTTTAATTTTAAGCCCCACCAGCTGCCGTCTTTGAATTGAAGCGCTCGTTGCAGACACTCCTGCGGTTGGCGTGTGCTGGTCAATGAGAGAGCTTTCCCCTCCCATTGACTGACAACACCCTCCGCCGCTTCATTCGGAATATACGCCGTAAAATCACTTTGCGCCGATGCGAACAATGGCATACACAGCATAATCATCATGAAAACGGCTGCCGGCAAAACTTTTATCCGGCGGAATTTTAGTTTGTTCATTTGAACACTCCTTTTAGGGTGCCGTAAAATTACCGATTCAGCACCTTTACAAAATCAAGTCCCACCTGCGGTTTATCATCAAAACTGTCGATACCGGTCAGTTCTATACGAAGTCCCTTTATCGTTCCTTTCCATTCCGGATTGGAACTCATATCGGCAGTATATGCCATATGTAAATCCGCATTTGTTTCTATACTTACATCAATGCATTTATCCTCCGACCATGTCGGACTGTCCGTTGTTATGAAGTATACTTTCGCAGTTTGGGATGGAGTTGCATTCCCTATGCAGAAGCTTACTTTATCATGTGTCGATGCATCTATTCCCAAATTGGCTTCTTCCGTTACAAAGAAAGGCTTTCTGTTAATAACATCCGCGCTCAGCGTTCCGCCGCTTACTTTTGCATTGGCAAGCGATTTGCTCATCGCCCATCCGTCACGCTTTGTATTGACATCAAAATCCCATACAATTCCCTGATCCGTTTCGGTTCTGCAATTCACGCGCTTTGCAAGCTCATCCTCTGTAATTGCTGTTTCATAATCGCCATAGACGCGGATATAATCCAATTGACACTCCGTACCAATCTGATCTCCGCTGTCCACACGCATCCATGTCAGTTTGCCGGAAAATCCCGAAATGCTTGATACATCAATCAGAACCTCCTCAATATCATCCGTTACCGGAATGTTCTGCCACATAGAATGTTCCTCGCTGATGCCCGGAGCATTGGTGGTCTGATAGAATATCTGCATGTTGATCGCTCTGCTGACCTTGATTCCCAGGGCGATGTACTTTACACCGGTAAGATCTGCGGAAGATATACTCATCGCAAACTGCGCATCATCACCGGAGGTAACATAAGAAGCTATCCCATTGTTTACGCCGAAACCATCCATTTGACCTGAATAGAGGATGCCATTCATATCGTCAAATTCATTCGACCACAGTAGCTTACATTCACTGCTATCCCGTTCAAACACAAACTCGCTTGATTTATCCGTCATGGAAAGCAGTCTCTCACTCGGATCCCATATTGCGTATTTTGAGAACATCGCCGCAAGCAACTCGGCATTCACCCACATCTTTCCGTTATCAATATAGGCGGTATTTTTAACTTTCTTTGCTTCTCCGTTAATCACAATATTCTCATCGCCCGGTGTAAAAACAGTCAGATTATCATCGCTCTTGACATACGTTTTTCCGGTTGAAGCTTGATAATAAACCTGCCCTTTCCACTTGTCGGATACCGTTCTGAGCGGCAGCATGGGCATACCGTCCTTATATTGCAGCGGCTCCTCGCTTGTATATCCGTCAAGCCATACGCTTACCTCATCATCTTGTTTCGGCAAAGCCATAAATTCAATCGAATCAATCTCAATGGATTCGTTCTCTTTACTACCTACAAACTTCAGCACAAATTCATTCAAAACTCCGCGCCAGAACTCTTGATATTCTCCTACCGGAATATAGACATCCGTAAATCCGTCGCCGTCACTCTGATTTCTGTTCCATATATAGGTATGTAACGTACGGTTTTGCACTGCTGTATCCCAGAATTTTGTTTTTAAATCCGTGGAAATCTGGTAAGCGCTGCTCTTATTTTTGAGCCTGATCTTCACGTGGGTGATTCCGGCGGTATCTACCCCCGATGCTGTCAACTTAATAGTTGCATCGCCATCCGTTGAAAGCTTCCATATTCCATTCTCCGTTGCAGCCGGAATGGTAGTCATTTCTTTCCAGCCCAAATTCGCCGGATCGTTAAAGTCCCATTGATACTTTGCCTTTGCAGTATCCGCTGCTGTTTCCCCGACATTCTTTTCACGCACACGGGTCGTTCTCCATGACGGATAAAGATTATTAAATCTGTCCTGTTGTTCCTCAGTTGGTGTTACATCCTCATGCGGAATGTTCTCTTCCGGTTTTACATATACATCTCTGACTGCGTCAAGCAAAGAGAATCCGTACCCCGTACTGGGTGAGAAATAGTGACCCTCACCGTACTCATTCCATGTTGCAAGATTCAGCATCGGGGTCAATTCTGTTCCCTTGGTGGACTTGTCGAGAATCGGCTGGCAAAGCTTCAGGGATTTTTCCACCATCTTGCCGTCCAGGTCATAACCGACTTCGTCATTCCATGCATAGTTATCAAAACCCTGTGATACGGTCGGTACATAGACCATCTGCTCACCCTTCTTGTTTTTGCTTGTATTGGCTATCTCTGCATGAGTGGCATTAATTTCATTTGCCTTTTCCGGCCATCTTCCCAAGCTATAATGAAAAAATCCGTCCGCATTAATTTCCTGCGCTTCTTCAAGTGAAGTTGTCCATTTTTCAAATTCATCTCCGAAATGCATGATAAACATCGGTTTGCCGATATTCTCAGCTTCACACATTTTGTCCAGGGATTCGAAAACATAGTCTATATTCGCACCGAAAGCATTGCGGAACTGTTCCCATCCAAACATAAACACAACCGGTCTGCCGCCGTTTTTATAATATCTGTCATCCTTAAAATAGTATTCTATCATCTGACGTCCGACATCATTCAGCCATTTATCTGCGCCTGCTCTATCTGTTGTCCATGAACCCCAGTCCTTTGTTTCCATAAGCAGCGCATATTTCATTTGGTTTGAATATTTCGCCTTAAAGAATGGTGTACGCACCTTTTCGGAGGCAAGCGCCCATTCACCGCGTGCATACCAGCACGGAGCAACGTAATCAATACCATGCTCTAACCAGTATTTTATTTGCCAATCCCAATGTTCGGGACTGTCTTCGTCATAAAAACCGTCAAGCGGCCGGCGAAATTCAGAATCGTTCACCCAATCCCAGCCGAAGTGTCCGCCTTCATTCCAGAGTCCGAAATACTGCATACCAATATCGACACCGTCACTCGATACCCGTTTCGGTTGCGGAACATACTCATCGTCCGGGATGGTTTCTGTCGGATATACTTCAACCTCTGACAAGTAAAACGCTCCTGTATTCTTCTCGCCTACCGCACGGAATGTATCCACGGAAGCCGCATTCTGTGCAAGCGGTGCATCCTGCACCATCAGCTTATCCTCAAGATACAAATCAAATGTACCGGTTGAGAATTTTATATCTGCCCAGAAAATATAGAACAAGTCTTTTTTATAATTATCATAAAACTTCACTAAATTTCCGGAAGCGTCCTGATAATAGAAATTCTTGTTATCTGCCACAAGCTTTAAAACCGTATTTCCTTTTCCGCTCAGCTCCACATAGGTATTATTGCAGCCCTCCAGCTGACGCAGATAAAACTCGGTTGAAAAATCCTCCGTCTTATTATCAAAGGTCTTTTTAAGCTCGGTTGTTCCGTTTTGGGAATCTACCGTAATTCCTCTCAGATCGTCAAACTGCACCGCCGCATCCGATACATTGCCTGCGGCATTTGTCGTTTTAAACGACCAATTGGACGGCAGCACACTTCCGCTGCCCCTCCCGAAGGTTTCATCAATCCAGTATCCGCGCTTCAGGCTGAAATTTGTTCTCTCCAGCCATAGCGCACCCGTACTCTTATCTCCGGTAGAGATAAAGAAATTATCAAATGTATCCACCTCGAATTTCATTCCCTTTATATATTGTTTATGATCTATGTATACATCAAATTTTTTGGTTTCCATATTGATATGGGTATAGATCAGATAGGGAACATTTTCCTTATATAACATCAGATTCTTTTTCGTACCCAAGCGGTTATTTTTTACCCAGATATACTGACCGTCGTATCCAAAAAGGATTCCGTCCGTATCTCCGCTCCGGAGTGATGTTATGCCGTCACGGATTCCGCTTCCAATATTAATGTTAAAATACCAATCCAATTCACCATGTTTTGCAGCCTCAAACTCCCTTTTTCCGTTTACCGGAAGATTCGGATCAGGATCATTAAGCTGCAATGCCTTATTATCGGAATCAAGTGTGTTGACCTCTCCGCCGATCTGGTCAAAATCCCATCCCGAAATCCGCAGTCTTCCGCCATCATCCGCCAATCTTGACGGTGAATAGGCAATCTCGTTATAATAGGTTTTCACTTCACAGTCATGATCGTGATCCTCAGTGCTGCTGTCTTGCTGCGCTGCGGCTAAAACCGCCATCGGTGCCAACACCGCCATTGCAGAAATGAAAGATGTTATTCTTAAAAATAATTTTTTCAATTTATATACCTCCTATACCCTAATCTTTTATCAATTATAAATAACAAGCAAATTAGGATACTCCCACTCCTGAGCGATAAATACTTTTGAACAGCTCTCGCCTGCCGTTTTATAATCCACAATATCCGAAGCCGAAGCCTTTTCAACCGTAGTCTTTCCGTTTCCTATAGTAGAAACCTTATACATGGATACAAAGTCTACAATGCTGAAAGCTTCAATCTCATCAATCGTAGGCGGTCCATACTGTGCAACATTCTTCCACGTCACATTGATATACCCTTTTTCTACCGAATAAACAGTGCCGTATATATAATGATAATGCGCTCTTATATACTGATATGCGCTGCCTGCCGGGAAGAAATTCTCGCTCCGGTCATAAATCAAGGCGACTTCATCCGCCGTATCACCGGAATATTTGATAGATACTATATCCCCCGGCTCCACCTTGTACTGAGGTTCATCCGCCGTATTATACGGGTAGGGATTTGCAAGATCTTCCTCCATGAAGAAATCTCTGGATAAATACTTTGACCGGAACGATATATTCTTTTTAACATCCAAATCTTCATTGATCGCATCCGTTACATCGGCAATGACGCCAAACGTTTCATCGCCGCCTCCGCCTTTAATGGCTTTGTCCTCGGTGAAAATGATTTTTGCATAAAATTGACTGTCATCATCGGAATAAGCCTGCATGGTAAACTCGGTATCATTGGGTATTTCCGATACGCGCTTTACCACATAATCTTTTTTCTGCGTTCCCGTAATGACAAAAACCATCGTGTCCGCACCGGCATTAAATTTTCCTGCAAAGTTATGCATTTGGCTTAAATAACGGGTTGTACCCGAATAGATAATGCGCAGACTGTTTTCATCTTCATTTGCACCCGGTGCTGCCGATAAATCCGACGCGCTGTTATAGGATGTGTCGATAAGCGTTATTTCTCCTTTTGCATTGCATTTAAAACGAATAATCTGTCTGACAGAATCGCCCTTCTGCAAAAGCTTTACGGCATTTTCGGGCTGCTGACCTCTGTTCCCGTCAACCTCTGTCTTACCCGCCAGCGGATAGACCGCATTTTCTCCGTCCGAACCAAACACTTTCAGCATCATTTTGCCATCGGTTTCGCTTTCATAAGTTGTAATCAGATAACCGTATGAATATGCCGTATCTTCCGATGAAACATTTCCTATAAAATTTTCGCTGTCAAGGGTAAATACGCCGGTTCTTCCCATATACATCTCGCTGCGGTCTGCCAGATCATCCGCAAGCTTATATTGAGTTCCGTCGATACCCACCTCATAATAGCGTTTGTCCTGCGACATACTTGTGATGGTTCCTCTTACGGTTTTAGTGCTATATATAATTTCTGTCTTGGTATTATTTTCATTGCTTTTCACCCGTATAACCGAATTTGCCGGTATATCGTCAAAGGTCGCTTCCATACCCTCCGCATTTTTAACGATCATATCCTCCGACATTCCGTTGAAATCCAGGAAATTGCCCGATGAATTTTTGTAATAGATCTTTTTATTCTCGCGGTCAATGGTATTTACATAATACAACCGATAGCTTTCTATAATAACAACGTCATATTTGTTGTCATTGCCGTTATCCACCAACGTTATTTTTCCGTATTTCGGGCACATGTCCTCTTCCGTTAAATGCTCGGCAGGCGAACCGTTATACACGATATAGCAGCTTTGATCCAGTGTATACTTCTTTTTCTTCCCCGAACCCATATCAATCTGATATGCCTTACCGCTATATTCTAAAATATCATCCGCTGCAATTTCAATACGATTCGTATTTTTTTCTAATATACAGAGTACCTTATTATCGCCATTTACATAATATTCAACGGTGCATCCGATCAGGCTGCTGCAATCGTGGTCCACGTCATAAACCGTTCCGTCTATCGTTACTGTATTTTTCTTTTCAACTCCGCTTTCACTGAGCGAGATGTTCTGTGCCGCCGTTACAACGCCCTTGTATTTTTCCGTATCAAACCGACTTTTCAGCCAGGTTGTATCGTCATTTTCATAAACGCCCGTATTGTCTTTGCGCAGGGTATTGATCGTCAAGGCATTTACCATCATCTGAGAAAGCATAAAATAGGTAATGGTGTCGTCGTTTGAAGCATAAACACTCTTAAGCAGCCCTATATTCTGCGCACAGCTGATATATCCTCCCGGATAACCTCCGTAGTTTGCCGCCGGCATCTCATATCCCAACGCCGTCACAAAAACCTTGATTACCTGAGCATATGTAATATTATTTTCCGGTCGGTAGCTCCCGTCCTCATATCCGTTCAGAAATCCCAGCTGTGACATGCCGTATACAGGACTTGTCTTATCCGGAACATCGGTATACATTTTGTCAGAACCGGTAAAAGTATCATCAGCATAACCCAGATACTTCAGCATAATTGCTGCAAATTCACCGCGTGTTATGGTTGTTGCAGCTTTTCTTCCGTCGTCGGCAATTCCCAGACCTATAAGCAGCTCCGTATTTTCTTCAAAGCGTTTCATATCGCTTGGGGTATAAAGATCTTGTGCAGCTTCTGACGGTACAATCCATAATGACATCAAAAACATCAATGTCAATGTCGCTGCTGTTATTCGCCTGATCAATTGATTCTTGTTGATTGTTTTCATTTTGAACTTGTTCCCTCCATCATTCTGTCGATTATAACCGCAGCCTCCGCACGCGTCAGTGTATTTTTAGGTCGGAAAGCGCCGTCGTCATATCCCTCAAGCACTTTCATTTCCGCTAATGCCTTAACTGCATTCACCGCATAATCCGCTATCTCGTCTTCATCCGTAAAGGGTTGCTCCTCCGCACTTCCATCAATCGACAAAGCCCGTGCAAGCATAACTGCTGCATCCTGCCGGCTGATCGGCAAGCCAACCCCGAACGCACCCTGATTGCCCTTAACAATTCCGGCTTCGGCTGCTGCGGCGATGTAAACGCTATACCAAGCTTCTTTCGGAACATCCGTAAATTCCGCATCTCCCATCAGTGGAATATTGAAAGCCGATATAATCATTTTCACAAATTCTTCTCTTTTGATACTCCTTGCCGGATCATACTTGTTTTGATCTCCGTTGACAATATCCCGGCTATAAAGCTTTTCTATTGCAGATTCAGCCCATTCATATCCCTGTAAATCATCAAACGTTTTTCCGTTATTCCCCGGATTCGCCGTTGGCTGGAGCGTCGGTTCCGATGTCGGCTCTGCTGTGGGCTGAACAGTAGGTACGGCAGTTGCAGACGGTCTGTACCCTCCTGCAACACCTCCGCCGCCTCCGCCGTTACCGCTTAACGGTTTTTTGGTTGGCGTCACCGTTTCCTTTTCCTTTTGTTTTTGAACCGCATTATCAAAAGCCGTTTTTAATGCGCTGAACGATTCATAATTCTTTTCCGTCAGCTGTCTGTAAACCTCCGACGGATTCTTTAATTGATTGACCTCTGTAAAATCAATTCCGATCAGCTCCGCATTGACCTCCAAGGTATCCTTTACATCACCCCATGCAATCGCATGTGCAATTTTCTTTAGAACAATATATTTACTGAATGAGTTCCGTACATCATCAAAGCTCTCAATTTTCTCTTGACTCATCCCCTCCGCAATCTCTTTTTTTACCGTTTCCGAAGATGCTTCATAAGTTGCATATGCCGGAAGCTCCTTAAAATGAATATAGGAGTCATACTTTTCAACAGCTGTCAGCCATTGATCAGCCGTCATATACTGAACCCGAATCTTGACCGCCTGTTCATTCAACTGTTCCTCCAGCTCAGCCTGACTTTCCGCCTTTCCGCCCAACAGTCCCGAATAAAATGCGTCTAAGTGAAGATGATCCGCCAAAAGATCTGCATAATGCTCTGCCGATAAATTCAATGTTTTAAGGTTGCTCTCCAAAAGCAATTGTAAGTTTTCCGCAGTCTGCTCCATTCGCGCATTATTAATCTTTTCCAAAATATTTTTTACAGATTCCTCTGATGTATAGATGATACGTTTTTTAAACTCTCCGTTCAGACGCGAACCCGAAAAAACAATATCGTAAGCCGTAGGCTCATCCGGAGCTTTTGCTATTGAAAATGAATGGGTAAACGAACCGTCCAGCTTTGCGCTCACCCTCTTTGAATAATCTACCGATTTTGTTTCCGCATTGATTGCTTTTACGGTCATATTTCCGCTTCTGCCATACATATTACCTTGAACGCTTACTACACCATTTAATACGGAAACGGTACAATCAAATTTCTCGAAACTGATAGAACCTATCCGTACGATTCCCGCTCCGTCAGACGGTACAAATCTGACTCCGATGATATTGCCCGTCCATCCGGTATTTTCTTCCGTATTAATAATATAAACGCCGTCACCACTGTTAATATCGAATGTATAGCTGTTTTCTTCCCGATAATCTTTTTCGGCGTCGGTTATAAAATATAATTTCCCTTTAGTTCCCGAAGTTTGATTCTGGTATGAAATCTGAATCTTCGGAACCTTTGCGGCGTCGAGTGAAAAATCACCGCCCGTTGTAAAGTACGAATTTGAATCGGTTACTTTCGCCCACAGCTCACTTTCATAGATGATCGCGTCAGCAATCTGATCATTCCCGTAAAAGCCATAATCCGCCGCGTCAAAATCATAGATACGTTTCGTTTCGTCCTCAGTATAAGCAGAGTCACTGCCTGTACTCGGATTCGAAGGATAAAAATCCTCTGAATTATCCTCTGCCGCATTATTTTCTGTGGAATATATCGCATTTTCCGTATTGGGGGATTCCGCTTCTTCTGCCGAACCTTCTCCATAGCATACCCCCGTACCGAGCATACTTAATGCCATCATTATGCAAAAGAATCTCTTCATATCCATCTTCCTCCATATCCTTTTCAATAACCCATGTATTGGATTCTACATATAC
>ERZ1034984.1274-NODE-1274-length-24450-cov-37.441361_pt1 | contig 24450 bp, 34 predicted proteins | sample MGYA00520589_ERZ1034984 | MGnify/ENA primary metagenome ERZ1034984 (study PRJEB33766, sample SAMN09781790) | gut metagenome | biome: gut microbiome | host: Homo sapiens | place: Madagascar | study: EMG produced TPA metagenomics assembly of the PRJNA485056 data... | reverse complement strand
TCAAGAGCAAATCGGCATCGTCTACCGCAACGGTTCTGGAGACGGACGTGCAGCTGCGATACACAGGCAATGTCAAGTAAAGGAGTGGTGTTATGAGCAAAGGCATCATGGCCCCGGAGCAAGTGGCAAAGGAATACGCTGCCGGGGTGAATTTCAATTCCGGGATAGACCTGTACGATTGTGTAGAGACAAACGAAAACTTCTTCATCGGTAAAGGCTTGCCGATGTAAAACCCCCGAAAAAAGCTGGAAGGCTAAACGAGACAAAACATCTAATGGAGGATGAATATGATTGATTTAACCGGTAAGAGATATGGGCGCTTAGTTGTTGTGGGATTCGACCGCCTGCAAAACCACAAGACATATTGGAAGTGCGCCTGTGATTGTGGGCTGGTGGTTATTGCCACCGGAAATAACCTCCGAAGCGGCAATACTTCCTCTTGTGGGTGCTTGCGCAGAGAAACGGCAAAAGCACAGGGGAAAAAGAATACGTTACACGGAGAGAGCCATGACCACAGAACACGGCTTTACACGATATGGAGCGGGATGCGGCAGCGGTGCAGCAACGCAAATCATGAAGCCTACTATTTATACGGTGGCAAGGGCGTTCGTGTGTGTGAGGAATGGGGCAGCTATGAGGCGTTCAAGGCGTGGGCACTGCACCATGGATACGCGGATGACCTGACCATTGACCGCATTGACCCCAATGATGGGTATTGCCCTGAAAACTGCCGGTGGATCACTCGCAGTGAAAACACAGCGAGGGCAAATAAAAATCATAAGTCTCGCAAGCTAATCAGAGGTGAAGGCTTACAGGAATGTAAGCCAGCCGCAACGCATAGTGGCAGGGCGTGAACCGCTATCAGCCACCACGAGGCGGGGGCACTCAGACCGGGTGAAAAGATATGCTGAACTCATGGGAAACCATGAGAAGCAGGGGATAAAAAGCCTCTGCGATAACAACCTTGAAGCAGTGGGAGGGAGTGCAGAGCAACGGCCTCCCCACCCCCGTATTTAACTTTCTGAAGCGGGTGGTGCTGTTCTCCGTGGCGAATATCTCCACGGACAACCTGAAGCTGTGGGCGCGGGCCATGTCCTCCAGCGGGGAGCGGAACACGCAGACCCTGGAGCTGGTGGCCGACATTCTCAACGATCAGTTCGCGTCCATCTTTGAGCACAACAGCATCGGCGGGCGCATCCGGGAGTATACCCGCAACGCCGCCGTGGACGGTGACGGCTGTATGTATACCTACTGGGACGATACGGCGGAGACCGGACAGGCCAGCAAGGGGGCCATCCGCACGGAAGTCCTGATGAATACGCAGGTTTTGTTCGGCAATCCCAACAACCGGGACGTGCAGAGCCAGCCCTACATCATTCTGGAACGGCGGATGCTGCTGAGTGAGGCCCGGAAGCGGGCCAAGCGGTACGGCAAGGACCCGGACGAGATCCAGCCGGACAACAAGGACTGCGGAAACAACTACATGGATTCCATGAGCGGCAGCGGGAACAAGGTGACGGTGCTGCTCCGGCTGTGGAAGGATGACGAGACCGGCACCGTCCACGCCTACGAGTGCACCCGGCAAGCGGAGATCCGGGGCGATCTGGACCTCGGCATCAAGCTGTATCCCCTGACGTGGATGAACTGGGACTATGTGCAGGACTGCTATCACGGACAGGCGATGATTACCGGTCTGCTGCCCAACCAGATCTTTGTGAATAAGCTGTTTGCCATGTCCATGATCTCCCTCATGACACTGGCCTATCCGAAGGTGGTATATGATTCCACCAAGGTAGCCAAGTGGACAAACAAGATCGGCGGGGCTATCCCGGTAAACGGAAGCGTGGAGGGCGTGGCGAAGATCATTGACCCGGCCAGCATCTCCCCCCAGATCAGCCAGTTTATCGACATTGCCATCAGCTACACGCAGAAGTTCCTCGGCGCATCGGACGTGGCGCTGGGCGATACCCGGCCGGACAACACCTCCGCCATTATCGCCTTGCAGCGGGCGGCGGCAACGCCTATGGAGCTGACGAAGCAGAACCTTTTGCAGAGTATTGAGGATCTTGGCCGCATCTACATGGAGTTCATGGGCGAATACTACGGAGAGCGGTATGTGGAGATCTCCAACCCCTATGACAGCAGCAAATTGGTGGTTCCCTTTGACTTCTCCATCCTGAAGGAGATTCCCTTCACCATCGGACTGGATGCGGGCGCGGCTTCCTACTGGAGCGAAATCGCCGCCATGCAGACCCTTGATAACCTGCTGATGCAGGGCAAGATCTCCACGGTGGAGTATCTGAAGCGTCTGCCTGCTGGACAGATCACCGACAAGGAGGCGCTGATCCAAGCCCTCCAGCAGCAGGAACGTGCCATGATGGGTGGTCAGCCGGGAGCAGAGGGCGAACAGCCTGTTACCGAAGAGGAATCCGTCCCCATTCGGGGCGGGGCCGGATACGGCCAGTTGCAGCGGAAAATCAACGATACCGGCGAAGTGCCGAAAACGGAGGTAGGTGCTTAAATGGAGAAGCGATTGACAGCGGATCTGAACGTGGTAGCCAACTCCAATCTGGAAATCCAACTGCTGGACGGCGACCTGAACATCATTCAGAAGCTGGATGACGAACCCAACGACGTGGGCGGTCTGACCAGTGCGGAGCTGAAAGCCAAGTTCGATGAATCCGGCAACATCATCAAGAAGTACATCAACGAGACCCTGATCCCGTCGGTTCTGACGGATGACGCCACAGAGGAGAGCCGCAAGCAGGCGGAGGCGGCGCGTGTCGTAGCAGAGCAGGGGCGCGTGACCGCCGAAGAGGGCCGGGTATCTGCTGAATCTGGGCGGGTATCCGCTGAGCAAGGCCGGTCTGAGGCCGAATCCTCCCGCGTCTCTGCTGAAAACGCCAGAGCGCAGGCAGAGACCGCCAGAGCAGACGAGACCGCCGGTATTGTAGCCCGTGCAACCGCACAGGCCAATGCGGCGGCGGGCAGCGCGTCCCAAGCCGCAGGCAGTGAGCAGAGCGCCAAGGACGCGGCGGGTACGGCCACCGGCGCGGCAAGCTCCGCCAGTCAGTCAGCGGCGGCATCGGCCAGCTCCGCGTCTCAGGCCAGCGCGGCAGCGGCGGCAGCGGCGCAGAGCGCGGCCAGTGTGGACGGTATCAACAAGACCGCCCAAAGCTGGGCCGTAGGCGGTACCGGTACCCGCCCCGGGGAGGACACGGACAACGCCAAATACTGGGCGCAGCAGGCGGCGGCAGCGGTTGGCGGCGACTTCGCTACCAAAACGGAGGCGCAGGGCTATGTATCAACGCATAACCAGAGCGTTGACGCCCACGCCGACATCCGGGAGGCACTGAACGGCAAGGCGGCGGGGAAACACGCCAGCCAGCACGGGAAGGACGGGGCAGATCCCATTACCCCTGCGGCCATTGGCGCGGCGTCTCTGGACACGGACGGCAAGGTGCCTGCAAGCCAGCTGCCGGAAATCAGTTCCGTCAAGACCTACACCGCTACCATCGGCACCACATGGACGGAGGACAGCAACACCGGGGTCAAGACCCAGAGCGTGGCGATTCCGGGGGTGCTGGCAAGCCACACGGCCACGGTGGATCATGTTTACACCGGCAACGGGACAAGCGACGATTACGCGGCCTTTGTGGAGGCGGAAAACCAGTACCTGACGTACATCACCAACGGCTGCGCAGAGACCTATGACGGCGGCATCAAATTTACGATCTTCGGGGACGCCAACACGGTTGCGATCCCCATTGTGGCGGAGGTGAGCTGATGGGCCGGGTAACAGTGGCAGGTGGAAATCCGAGGATGAAAGTGCCGGTGACAGGCATTCAGGCCGGGACGCTGGCAGTGGGGTCTGTTGTCAAGTTGATGGAGGGCGGCACGGAGGTTGAATACCTGGTGGTCAACCAAGGGATTCCTAGTAATTCCAGTCTGTATGACGCAAGCTGTGATGGGACGTGGCTGCTGAGGAAAGATATACGTGAGTTACTTGCATATAACAGTTCCGAAAACAATAGCTACAAAGAATCTGCAGCCCACAATTACATCAACGATACATTTTTAAACCTGTTTGGAGGAATGGAACAGACTGTTATTAAGCAGGTTAAAATCCCCTATGTGAATGAGACTGGCGGCGCGGGAATTGCTTCCGGTGCATCTGGACTGTCTGCAAAAGCCTTTCTACTATCCGGTTATGAGATTGGGATTGGGGGAGCAGATTATTTGCCAAGAGATGGCGCAAAATTGGACTACTTTGATCAGATTGCTGGTGCAGACCCAAAACGTATTGCATACCTAAACGGTTCGGCATCTTTTTGGTGGCTTCGCTCTCCATACACATACAGAGCAAGCACAACTAACGTGTGGTACGTTTACAATAATGGTGGCTGCAATACTATCAGATCAACTTACCAGTTTGGCGTCCGCCCTGCCCTGATTCTTCCCAAAACTGCCCTATTTGACGCATCCACATTGATTCTAAAGGGGGTGGCGTGATGGGACATTGCTTGATAATGCGGAAAGGCGAGGTGCATACGGCACCGGTGACGTATAAGGCGAATTTTGCGGACAATACGTGGGCGCAGATCATTGATGCCTGCCACAAGAACCAAGTGCCGGAGACGTGGGTAGTTGGGAACCAGAAAGCCATGACGATTAACGGGGCAGATTACGTTATCGACATTATCGGCAAGAATCATGACGATTATGCTGATGGCTCCGGGAAAGCTCCCCTGACCTTCCAGCTGCATGACTGCTACGCGGACAGAAAGATGATGAACGGTGGCAACACCAACAGCGGCGGCTGGACGAGCTGTGACATGCGGCAGACGCACCTGCCCGCCATTCTGGCGCTGATGCCAACGGAGGTACAGAACGGCATCCAAGAGGTGAATAAGCTAACCTCGGAGGGTTACCGGAGCACCACCATCAGCACCACGGCGGACAAGCTATTCCTGCTGAGCGAGATCGAGATTTTTGGTAACATCACCTATTCTGCAAGCGGCGAGGGCACACAATACGCCTACTATAAGGCAGGCAACAGCAAGGTGAAGAATTACAACGGTAGCGCGAACCGCTGGTGGCAGCGCTCTCCATACATTGGCAACTACACGAGTTTCTGCGCGGTCAGCAACAGCGGCCTCGCCGACTACATCAGTGCGAATGATGTGTATTGCATATCTTTTGCCTTCTGCTTCTAAGGAGGTGGCATAATGGGCAAGGTGATTATGAGCGGCATTGTGCCGCTGCTGAAAGCGCCGGTGACGGGGGTACTGGCCTCAAGCCTTGCGGTGGGTTCCACCGTGAAGCTGATGGAAAACGGCGCGGCTGTGGAGTATCTGGTGGTGAATCAGGGCATCCCCTCTAATTCAAACCTGTATGACGCAAGCTGCGACGGAACATGGCTACTGAGGAAGTATATTCACAGCGAACGGCAGTGGAATACCAGCAACGTAAACAAGTATGAAAGCAGCGCTATTAACACTTGGCTGAATGGGGACTTTTTCAATAGTTTAGGAAGCGTGGAGCAAGCAACCATCAAGCAAGTGAAGATCCCGTATCGGCATGGCGGCGGCTCCGGCGGCACCGACCAGAGCGGCGCAAACGGTCTGTCCTGCAAGGTGTTTCTGCTGGGTGGCTATGAACTTGGCTGGACTACCAGCGACAGCAGCTACTTCCCGGTTGACGGTGCGAAGCTGGACTATTTTGAAAGTGGAACCGGAACGTCTCCCAATAAAAAGCGAATCAGCTACCTGAACAACGGTTCGGTTCGCTCCTGGTGGCTCCGTTCCCCGCACGCAAACGCAACCAACCAAGCGTGCCGCGTCACCGACGAAGGCGACTACGCAACAAGCACTACATCCGGCTCGTGGGGTATCCGCCCCGCCCTGATTCTCCCCAAAACTGCCCTATTTGGCGAAACCACCATGATTCTGAAAGGAGTTGCCTGATGTATCGAATTACCACCCCGCAAGGGGAAAGCTATCTGACCGAGAAGGTCAACTACATTCGGGTACACACCTCCGGCGTGTACCTGCTGACGGACGTAAACCACGCGGAGGGCGTGGCGTACCGGGGGACACCGTATCTCTTCCGGGATGGGGCGCAGGTATGCGAGGTGGATGCCGGGGAGGCCATCCAGCCTATTACTGACCTGATCCACACGGAGACCATCCAGAGCGACAAGTTAGGGCAAAACTGGGTGGAGACCTATGTGGGGGATGTGCTGGTGCGTAAGGAATACGTCGCACAAGAAAACCCCGTTGGCACCAGTGCTGAGAACCCCATTGAATACGCGGAGGGCGTGCCTCTTATCAACAACGCCTATTATCGCAAGGACGGGAAGCTCTACGTCTACATGGACGGATGGGTGGAATGGACTGAATAACCCAGCCGCGGGGCGGCAGAAACATATTTTACGGACTACGAAAGGAGAAACACCATGGAAAAGATCTACGAGAACATCATCAACGAGGGCAAGAAGAACGGCAAGACCATCGAGGCCATCAACAAGGAGCTGAAGGAGGCTGGCGCCAACTTCCACCTGAACCCGGACGGCGGCGTGGCCGGTTGGACCGAGGCGGAGATGGCCGAGGGCTTCATCCCTGCGGAGACCGAGCCGGAGGACGTGCGTCATCTGCATGACTATATGCGGCGTGACCCTGCCAAGGCCAACACCGAGGAGGAGGTCTGGGCGCCGGAAGGCCATTACCGTATTACCTTCGACGAGGATGGTCGTCCTGAGAAGGCCGTGCGGGTGTGACCACCGAAAGGAGGTACACCGTGAACGCTTTACACATCAAAAATACGGTGTTGGCGGTGCTGGCTACGGCTGGCTCCGCCATCGCCCAGGCACTTGGAGGTTGGGACGTGGCTCTCAAAGTTCTGATCTGCTTTATGGCGTTGGATTACGCCACGGGCTGGCTGGTGGCAGCGATCTGGCACAAGTCCGGCAAGAGCAAAACCGGGGCGCTGAGTTCCGACGCCGGGTTCAAGGGGCTGGCGAAGAAGTGCGTCATGCTGGCGCTGGTATGGATGGGGGCATTATTGGATCAGGCCACATCCAGCGACTTTGCCCGTGACGCAATTTGTATGTTTTTCATCGCGAACGAGGGCCTGTCGATTTTGGAGAATACGGCAGTGATGGGGGTCCCCTACCCCACCTTTATTAAAAATATGCTGGATGCCATCCGTCAGGCCAGCGATCAGGGGAAACAGAATACGGAGGCTCACACATGAGCACGAGAGCGGGCACTGTCCCGCTCTCCGATCTCCAATTTTTGAAGATCTATTTCAATAAGCGGCGTCTCCGCTCCACCACGGCCAACCTGAAGAAGATGCTGGCGGAGGCGGGCGGGGACGCTATCTGCAACGGCTCCATTTTCCTGCGGAACCAGACCCCGGCCTGCCACCTGAAGGCAGACGGCAAGGTTTACAAGGCCCCCAATTATCGGGCGTGGGCCATCAGCTGGGACACCCCGGCAGACTTTGGCGTGAAAACCGTGTCCAACGGGGACCGGAATTATATGGAGTGTGTCCACCTCATCATCGGCGGGAAGAAGATCTACCCCGTCACTTGCGGAGCGGATATGAAGTACCGCGCTCCCCGGACGGCCATCGGCACCAAGGATGGGCGGTTCGCCTACTATGTGAGCAAGGACCGGCGGACGCCGGAACAGCTCCGTGACCTGCTGGCCGCGTCCGGCTGGGACAACGCCATCATGATGGACGGCGGCGGGAGCACCTGCTTCATGGACAAGGACGGCAAGGGCTTTACCGGGGATGGGCGGGTGATCCCGTTCTTCCTCGTGTGGAAAAAGAAACGCGGGGACGCGTGTGAGCCGGAAGGAGAGAAACCTATGGTAGAGATCAACGCCTATTCCAAGGCGAAGGACGGCGGCAAGAAGCTGTCCACCCATTTTAAAGTGAAAGAATTTGCCTGCAAGGACGGCTCCGATGCCGTACTGGTAGCGCCCCGGCTGGTGATGGTTTTGCAGAGCATCCGCAGTCACTTCGGCGTTCCGGTGGTCATTCACAGCGCCTACCGGACGCCCCAGTATAACGAGCAGGTAAACGGCGCGGAGCATAGCCAGCACTGCTACGGCACGGCAGCGGACATCACCGTGAAGGGCCAGACCCCAGCAGCGGTGGCGGCCTACGCGCGACAGATCATGCCGGACTGGGGCGGCGTGGGCGTATACAGTCAGAAGGGCTTCACGCACATCGATGTCCGGGAGGCCAAGGCCGACTGGAACGGCTGATATTTGAAAGGAGGGCCAGGAGATGGCCGGATATTACGATAAAAACAAGGACTACTCCAAGGAGCTTCAACGGACGGACCTCTCCGCCTCCGAACGGGACAGGCTGACCAAGGAGCGGCAGAACAAGATCGACGATAAGTACGGCGGCAGAGAGCCCAACATGATCGGTTCCGACAAGACGTACAGCCAGGCCTATGACAAGGGCGGCAACCGGCGGGATAACGGCAGCTCCGGCGGCAGCTCTCAGGCGGCAACCGGTGGGACACCTTACATAAAAGGCCCCGGCTACGGCACCGGCGGCTATACCACGCCGGGAATTTACGGTGCGGCCAATTTGCAGCCCACGGATCAGGCAAATTACTGGAAGAAGATGACCGGCGGCGCAGATATGAGCAGACGGCCCGATCTGGCCGGGGGATATTCCATTTCCAACGGCTACACCGTGTTTTACGATGAGAATGGCTACGCGAAGAAGGCTGTGAAGGGCGTGGCGGACTACACCCCCCATCAGGACATCAACGCCGGGAACGGAAGCTACGGCAAGAGCGGCGCGTGGACGGACAACGAGATGATGTCCGCACTGGATCGCTCCAAGATTCAGGAGATCCGCAACCGGCTTCAGCGGGGCGAGATCACCGGAGATCAGGCAAACCAGGCGGCAAACGCCATCCGTGCCGGATATGGCTACACCATTGATAAAAACGGCTATGTGACGGACAGCGGCGCTCTTTCCTCCGTGAACGATCTGCGGCGGCGGCTGGGGCTGGAAATCAGCCCGGAAAGCGCGGAGCTGGCCTACTACCGCTATCTCATGGGCACGGACACCTCCCCATCCGCACAGATGAACGGCAAGGTGCAGTCCTTCGGGGACTATCTGGCGGAGAATGGCGGCGTACAGGCCGGGACCTCCGGCTATGGCACACCGGCGTACAGCCAGCAGCAGCGTGTCACGGACATCAATGCCGGGAATGTGCCGGTGCAGAACCCCGGCACCGCTCAGACCGGCATGAGCTTTGACATTGGGGACGGCAGCGACTACCTGAAGGAGCTGTACGCCAAGAAGGTAGCGGCGGAGCTTGCGGCGCTGAAATCCGCCTATGAGCAGAACACTGCCACACTGGATGCCAGCCGTGCACAGATCGCGCCGGTATATGACATTGCCCGGAACAGCGCGGCCAACCAGAATGCTTTGAGCCGGGGCGCGTTTCAGGAGATGGCGGTGGCAAACGGCCTGAACACCGGCACCACCGGACAGGCGGCGCTGGCACAGGACGTTGTGCTCCAGCAGAATCTCTCCCAGATCGACCGGGAGCAGGCGGAAAAGACGGCGGCCATCGACCTCCAGCGGAGCCAACTTGACACGGAGTACCGAAACGCCATTGCCAAGGCAGAGGCCACGGGAGACGCGGAGCTGGCAAACGCCCTGTATGATGAATACGTCCGTCAGCAGAACCTATACGCCAAGTACGGCGGGCAGACCGGCGGCTCCGGCTCCGGCAGCACCGGCGGCAGCACCGTGGTAAAGCCGACGCTGACTGCCAGTCAGGTGCAGTCTGCCCTGAAAAACGGCATTGTGACGGACGACGTGATCTCCGCCTTCGATTACTACTACGGGCAGGGGGCCTATGATTCCCTGTACGGCACCGGCAAGCTGACGTCCGGCGGTTCCTCCGGCGGCGGCAGCACAGGCAAAAAGAAGGGTAGCTACTCCAACGGTTCCCTGACCAATGAGCAGGTAAAGCAGCTCCAGAAATACTACGGCGTGTCTCAGGACGGCAAGTGGGGGGCCAACTCCAAGAAGGCCGCAGGCGGCCTGACGGCTGACCAGGCATGGGCGAAGTATCAGGGCGGCGGCAAGTATGAAAACGTCGGAAACCTTGCTGCATGGGCGTCCGGCCTGAATACGGACCTGAAGAACGGCAACACCGAAAAGGTGGGCCGGTGGCTGGATAACAACTGGTCTAAGTTGACAGCAGAGCAGCAGCGTCGAATCAACGCAGAAGTTTTGAAGCCTTACGGCATTGTTTACAAGGGGTGACAGTATGGGTAAGCTGGTGTATATCAAAACCGGACAGGCTGTGACCGGCGGGCAGAGCGCTCCGACATCCGGGCGGGGTCTGATGCACTTAGACGGTACGCCGGTCGAGCGGAAGAGTGGAACCCAGCCCGCCAAGGCCAAGGAGACGAGGGCCGTTACGCTTTCTGTCTCCCCCCGGCCTATGGAGAACGCCAGCACCGGGAACAGCCGCCCCAACAGCCGCCTGCTGGCAGACGTGCGGACCGGCGGCACCACGCCCCCCTCTCTGGATAACGGGCGCGTGGGGAAGGTGATCTCCGGCGCAACGAAGTCCGTCGGCTCCGCCTATACAAATCTTGGCGGTGTGCTGGCAGAGGGGGCCGGGAATCTGAATACCCGGATCGCCAACCAGAACGCCGGGGAATCCCTGCAAAGCGACCATGACGCGGTGAAGCGGTATGAAAAGATGCTGCGGGATGTGAAGTGGGCCAACGGCAAGCCCATGACGGCGGCGGACGTGAAGCAGGTGCAGGGCTATCTTGCCAGCGCCAAGCGGCGGATCGCGGCCCACGAGGGCTATACCAAGGCGGTGGAGCGGTCCGACAAGGCGGTGGCGGACAAGGCGTATCAGAAGGCGGACCGCCTGTCCAAAAGCTCCGCTGCGGACGTGGCACAGGCCAAGGAAGGGCTGGGGCCGGTGGGCCAGTTCGCCGTGGATCTGGGCGTGCAGGGCGTACAGATGGCGGGGGATGTTGCGGCCAGCGCCGTGATCCCCGGAGCCGGTCTTGCCCTGATGACGGCCCGTTCCGCCGGGAGCAGCGCCCAGCGGGCCAGACAGGCCGGGGCCACCTATGGCCAGCAGCTTGCCTACGGACTGGGCAGCGGCGCTTTGAGCCTTGCCACGGAGAAGATCAGCAACGTGGCAAGCCCCTTCAAGAAGGCGTTCGGCGGCGGTGTTCTGGATAGCGCCATCAGCGGTGCGCTTTCCAAGCTGAATAACAGCGCGGCGGGCCGTGTGGCCCTCTCCATGATCTCCGAGGGCGGCGAGGAATTTATCGAGGATATTTTCCAGCCCGTTTTGCAGCGGGCCACCTATGACCCCTCTGCCCGGTTCGATCTCAGCGAGGCACTGTATGACGCGGCGGTGGGTGCGGCCATGGGCGGCATCGGCGCAGGCGTTGACGTTATCCGACAGCGTGGAAGCAGTCAGGCAGACGCACAGCCTACGCAGGAGGCGCGCCCGGAGGTGCGGGAGGGTATTGATACCCCTACCCCCACAAACGCCGCAGAGGGCATGCAAAACGCCGCCCCCGGTGTGGAGACGGCGGGCAGGCTGACGAGCACGGACAATATGCTGCGGTATCGAAGCGATATTGACAAGGTTTTTTCGGGAGACTATCCAAGCGGCAAATTGCTGTCTGTTGGGGACACGCCGGAGCTTTTGACCCGTTACGGGGCAAACCCGCTTCCGATGACAATGACGCAAGATGCAGCTTATAAAATCGCATACCCTGAAGGGTATATGGGCGGCAAACATAATTTGGGTATGTCTGTTCTAAAGCAGCTTCCCTATCAAATCGAAAACCCAGTTGCGATTTTGAAGTCGAACACACAGCCAAGCAGCATTGTGCTGCTGACCGCGTGGAAAGACGGCGACAAGAGCATTATTGTCCCGCTGCATCTGGACAAGCAGGGAGCAATCAGTGTGGAAAATAGAATTGCCAGCGCTTACCAGACAGGCCACATGCAAAGCTATCTTGGAGAAGCGGACAGCAATGTGCTCTACACAAAAAACAACGAGGACGTCCATCAGCTTCTTTCCAATGGGGTACAATTCCCCAAGGCGATGGCTGATGACATCCTCGCTAAGAACAATATATCACAGGCGGAAGCAAAAAGCAACCGGGATATTCTCTCTGAGGTTCTGTTTGGGAAGAAACGGGCGGATATGGATGCCATGACGCCGGAGCAGCAAAACGCCATATATCAGGCCAATGAAGCCGGAACCGTTGGCATGGACGCCACCGGCAAGGTGTTCCAGATCGACCCGGAGCAGCACATCGACCGGCGGCGGATGGAGACGGTGGGCGGCAGAGACGTGAACGCTTTCCAGTTCGACCACCCGGAGCTGCACCGCTATTATCAGGAAGCGGCCAACGCCCTGATCGCGGATGCGGACCTCTCCCTCCAGCAGCCCATGAGCCGCCGTTACGAGCGGACCATGGAGGGCAACGCCGTCCAACAGGCGGCGCAGACCTCGCCCCACCTGCGTCAGGCCATGGACGAGACCGGCCTTTCCCGTGACGCCATTATCGACGCAGCCCAGCGGATCATCACCGATCAGGGGCAGGAGAATGTGGCGGCGGCCAAGCGGGTGGAGCTAATTCTGGACGATATGCTCTCTAACGGCTACACCACCATGACCGGCGAACAGGTTGGACCCAACAGCGGGTATCTCACCGCCAAGCGGAGCATTCTGGGCGCGGGGGAGACGCAGGCCAGAGGGCACGGACTGGATGGGGTCGACGGCTACGACAACCTGGGCAGTGCACGGCAGGGCTTTACCACCCCCGGCATGGAGGGCACGGAGCAGACCAGCCGCCTTGCGGATACCCTGCCATACAACCAGTATCAGGAATCTGCAACCGGCTTGAACAGGGAGGACTACGCTAAGATCTTCCGCTACGAGAGCCAGACGGAAGGGAAATCCCTCCACTTGGCAGAGGAATTGGTCTACGTCAAAAAGGACGGCCAAAAAACCTTCCTGCGGGATGTGGATGAAGGTGCGTTTCATGAGTTGGTGCAGTCTCTGGATGACGCGACGGCATGGAACGGGCCGCAGATGGATGCGGCACGGATGATCCAGAGCGAACTGCAAGGCAAGGCCAATGATCTCGAAATCCCGGAAACGGAATACATCGACTTCCTGAAAATCATGCGGGAACACGAGACCTCCACCGGCCAAGGTGTTCAGGCAAACGCCAAGTGGAGCCGGAAGGACAACAGCGGCGGTCAATCTTCGGAGCTGGACGCATGGAACAATCTGGAGCAATCCAACCTATCTGACGCGGAAAAGACCGAAGCCTTCCGGCGGATCATAAAGTGGGATACGGACATTGAAGCGGTCAAGTCCGGGGACACCGCATCCATGAAGGACATTATTCTGGATGTTGCCGAGGCAAGAGGCGTTCTGAACGGCGTGACCGGCAAGGAGAGCAAGGCGCTCCGCTCCATTGCGGAAAGTTCTCTGGACGCGCTGACATTCGACCAGCTCAAGCAGTTCGCATACGCCTCCACCAGCGCCATGAGCACAGACGCCACATCCGCCAACCTTGGCAGAAAGATCAAAACCATCCAAATTCTAAATATGCTGTCGAACCCAAAGACGGCATCCAAGAACGTCACCGGAAACACATCGTTCTACGCGCTGGACGCCCTTTCCATGAAGGGCGGTGCCTTGCTGGATAGAGCTGTTTCCAAGCTGACAGGGACACGCTCCATGGCGGCTGACAGTGTGTTTGGCAAGGGGACGAGGGAAGCGGCTGTAAAGGCTATGCGGATGAGCATTGCTGAAATCACAATGGACGTGGACATGAGCGGAACGAATACCCGCTACGGGACCGGAAGCCAGCGGACTTTCAAGGCCAACGGCAATTTCGCGGAACGGGTGATCTCGGCTCTGGAACGGAACCAGGCATATCTTCTGAACGCTACGGATGAATTTTACAAGGGGGCGGCCAGAGCGTCCGAAGCGAATACGCAAAGGCTGATTGACGAGGGCAAGATCAAGACCTCGGACAAGGATTATGCCAAAAAGCGGGCTGACCAGCTTGCCAAATACCGCACCTTCCAGGACAACAGCAAAATGTCCATCGCCATTCAGGAGATCCACGACATCCTGAATATGGCCTTGGGCGTGGGGGACAGCGGCAAGACGATCGAAGGTCGTACCGTTCATTCCTTCGGCGCGGGTGACATTGCCGCTCCGTTTACCAGAGTGGCAGGCAACCTTGTTTCCCGTGGCGCGGAGTATTCCCCGCTGAACGCGGTAAAGGGCACGGTTGAGATTGCGGAAGCCGTTGCAAAGGCTGTTCGCGGCAGTGGCGCGGATGTGGAGCTGCAAGCCAAGGGCGTTTCCAACGCGGCCAGAGGACTGACCGGCACCGCGATCGCGTTCGGCTTTATGAACCTTGTAAAAATGGGGCTCATGCGGAAGGCGGACGATGAGGACGATGAAAAGGTAGCGGCACTGAATCGGGCCGAGGGCATGACCGGGACGCAGCTGAACCTGTCTGCGGCCAAACGCTGGCTGTCCGGCGGCGGGACCGAATGGCAATACGGTGATACGCTGATAGATCTGTCCTCCGTGGAGCCGCTGAATCTGTTGATGGATCTGGGCGCGGAAATGGCAAAGAGCGAGGGGAACCCCGTTGTTTCCACGTTCAAGGCGGTCCCGGACGCGCTCATCAGCGCATCGGCAGACCTTCCGGTCATCCAGTCTGTTGGCAGCTTTACAAAGGACGTGTTCAAATACGGCAAGGACCCGCTGGAATCCCTTCTGAAAAACGGAGCAAGCGCGGCTGTATCCTCCGTGACGCCAAACGCTCTGCGGGCGTTTGCACTGGGCATGGATGACCGCCCACGGTCTACCGGCTACGCGGACACCTTTGCGGAGCGGTTGGCTTTAGAGGCAAAGAGCCGCATTCCCGGACTACGGGAGACGCTCCCCGGTTCCGTTGACGCGCTGGGCAATGAACGGATGTATCAGGGCACTACGCCGGAACGCCTGTTTAATTCCATGCTGAACCCCGTTGGAGTGAACCACTACCAGCAGGGTGAGCTGTCTAAGGACTTGGAATCCCTGCGGGAACGCTCTGGGGGGAACACCTCTTTCTACCCCACAAACCGCATCCCGAAAGAAATTTCTTACACGGACAAGGGCGGAAAGAAGCACACCGCCCAAATGGACTATGAACAGCGCCAAGACTTCCAGCGGACGCGCGGAACTGTGACGAATGGGACCATGATGGCTATGACCGGCACCCGCGCATACAAGAAAGCAAGCGCAGAACGGCAGGTAGAGCTGATGGCGAAATGCCAGTCTTACGGGTATGAAGTGGCGAAAGGCGGCGTTCTGGGGAAAGCTGCTATGGAATCGTGGGCAGTCAATGCGCAGACCTCCAAGAAGGACGTCGGCCTGTCTACGGTGGAGTTTTTGGCCCTGTACACCGATGACCGCTATAAAAGCTATCTTTCCGATAAGGCATACGAGAAAACGAAAGAGGCCTATCGTGCGGGCGTTTCGGTTGAGGAATATGTTGGGCTGAAAGAGAGCGCCGATACAAACGGCAATGGAACAATCAGCAAGGCGGAAGCCAGCGCGGCCCTTGCCGGTCAGGAACATCGGGCGGATCTGTGGGACATTATCTGTACCACCAACGCCAAGAACCCCTATAAGTAAGAAAACACCCTCGCCGTCTGGCGGGGGTGTTTTGTTTGGCTTTTACATCATGGACAGGAGCGTTTTCACATGGGCGGCGCGGTCCAGCATCCGCTCATGCTCCCAGTCCCAGACGGCCTGCATGGCCTCCGTGGGATGGTGACCGGCGTCCTTCGCCTTTTCGATATGGCGGACGGCCATTTCGTGGAGCCGATTGGCATGGCCCAGTTCCTGACGGCTGAGGTCGGCGTAGGTGCTGGCGTCCTCCGGGTCCTCCCCGGCGTGCTTGACGGCCTCACGGGCGTACTTCTCGGCATCGTCCAGTTCTTCCCGGATCCCTTCGGCCAAGTGTTTGATCTCGTGCATAAGAGCCTCCTAACTCTGCTTGATAAGGGTGTAGAGCTTATCCACATCCGTTTCATTCAGCGTGACGTTCCCAATCAGGGGGATATTGGTGGTGACGGGGCCTTTGGCGGCTTCGGTTTTCAGGCAGGTGTAGATCTTGTCAATATCTACGTTCCCCGCCTCGTCAAAGACGCCGAGGGCCTTCACGGCGGGATGCTCCCGGAGAGCGGAAAGGCTGGCGTCCAGATTGCTCAGGGCCATAGCAGCCCCGGCGCCAACGGCCCATTTCTGCCAGCCGGTGAGCTTGCCGGTAAATTCCTCGTCCACATAGCGGGCAGCGCCCTGCTTGATCTGTTCCAATGTTACCATAGATTCCTCCAATGACGGGAGAGAGGGGCGCTATGCCCCTCTCTTCTTCCCTCTGCGTCTCTTAGCAGCCGCAGCCGCAGGTGGAGACGGGGAGGGGGTTATAGGTGGACTGGGGCGTGGTGCCGGTGCCGGTGGTGATGTCCGCGACCATTTTGGGATAAAAGGTGGCGTTCGTGTAGGTTACAATGGTGTTGTCAGCGCACTTCCGCTCGTCCCGCTCCCGGGAAATGGCCCCGCACAGCTCGTTCTTGCAGCAGTCCATACGCTCCTGCAACAGCTGGAAGCTGTCCTTGGTGGCCTGATTGTTGACCGCCTGAGAAGCCAGCACACCATGCACCTCGCCCAGCTTGCCGTCGATGTACTTGTACATCTCCAGCATCTTCTGGTCCTGGTAGGTGTTGGCATCCCGCAGGGCAATGTCGCTGCGGAGTTTGGCGTTCTCCTGCACCATGGACAGCTCGTAGCGGTTGACCGTGTGGTTCTCGCTGCATCCGGCCTCCGCCGCCATACCAGCGGCAAAGGGGATGACGCGATTGCCCAGCAGCATCCCGCCGAGACCGCCCAGAGAGTTCAGGACGCCCAGAGACAGACCGGCAATGCCGGTGCCGAGAGCAGTGCCTGCGACGCCCTTGCTTGCAAATTCAGCCATAGAGAGATTCCTCCTTCTCTAAAAATACACCCCCTGTTTCCGCGCGCAAAACAAGCGGTGCTCTATGGTTACCGTACCACAGGACACCGCTTGTCATGGCTTATGGATGTTTTTTGTTTGGGCGGGATATGCCTGCTTTATCCCGGATGGAGTGTAGACAGGCGTTTACGGAGGAACGGGACAGGTACAGTTCTGCCGCCGCATCTTCGATCGCCCAGCCACGGCGGCAAACAAGATTGAACACGCGCCGCTCCCGGTCGGTGAGATAGCGGCACTGCTCCATCTTTTGGAGCTGCTGGACGGTGTATCGGTATTTCATATTGGGCCTCCTTTATGAAGTGCCCCTCCCCTTTGACCTACCGATGCAGGGGGTCAGGACCCCTGCGCGTCTATCATGGCTAACAGCTTTTCCAGATCGTAAAAATTCCGTGGGTTCAGCCCGGTTTCCCGCTGAATGAGCCGAAAGCGGTAGCGGATGGAGTTATAGTGCAGGTAAACCGCATTGCCGGTCTCCCTCACGTTCATGTTGTTCTCCGCATAGGTTTTCAGAAGTTTTTTGTCCCGATCCTCCATAGCTTACCTCCCCCCCAACAAGTACAGTTTCAGCCACAGGGGGATGTCGGCGGTCAAAATGCTTTTGAAATAAAACACGATAAACGCAATGGCAGCGGCTATAACCAGCGTCCAAAAGACTATCATCAGCCAGTCTTTCAGTTTCATTCAGTCCCTCCGTCCTTCCTCTCGCCGTAGCTGCAAAAGAATGTCCTTGTGTCCTTATCAAATGGCAAAAACACGATGTTTGTTTTTGGGCAAAATGCGTATATATCTTTTCGGTTCCACACGCGCAAATGCTTGCAGCCCTCGCACCGCGTCACCGGCACGGCATCCACGGTGGGGGCGTCTGCCACCTTCTTTTTTAGCAAGGCATAAGCTATCTCCAAAGCTTTCCCGCTTCCCAAAACAAGCGCTTTATCGGAATTTTCGTCTGCTTTCAGGATTGTGTCCGCATCAATCAGCCTCATGGTCAGCACCTCCGTCCATCTTGGCCCCGCAGTGGGGGCAGTATTTGTCTGGCAATAATCGAGCAAAAGCATATCCGCATACGCTGCAGGCCTTAAATCTGTCTGTTACTTGCCACGCTCCATGCACCACTGGTGCCACGTCGGCGGCTGGCAGGGCCTCAATATACTGCGACGGCTCAAGCCCTTTTGCCCACGCGTGCTTTGCGGCTTCAATCGCCGCGCTGCGCTCAATGTATTCAGCCATTGTCAGAAGTCCTCCTCACATACGCCACGCAGTTCTCAGGGTCATTCCCACAAAGACATGGCGCATATACGCACGAATCACAAATTGTAAACATCTCAGTTAGTGTCATTGTCAGCCCTCCTGTTTCAGCTCTTGCACAGTCTGGTGGATACGCTTCGCGCAGGCAGGGCATATTTCCCCCACATCCACTATGACATTCACTATGTCCGGGTTGCTGTCGTAGATGCTTGCGTTGCTCTCCACGCAGACCCTATAAGTTTCCTGAAGATTGTGTATTTCTTTTCCGCAAAGATCACAAAAACGCTTCGTCATGTTCTTTCCTCCCTCCCATAAAACGCTTCTAAGTCATCCTGTGCCTTGTCCACGAAATCAGGACAAGCTACGCACTCCGGCAATGGGGCATCCGTCATGGGGTCAACCCATCTGAGGCAGTAGATGCGGTCTTTCTTGCCGTCATTCCACTCGTGGGACGGACGCCCTCTCTTGCCCAGCGCACACTTAACCGTTGCCATCCTTCATCGCCTCCAATGCACGCTCCGCCTGCTCGTGTGTTAAGAAAATTGTTTTCCCTATGGAACTTTCTACGTATGAGCAGAACGGGGTTGTATCAATGTCCCACCGTCCCTGTATTGCGAGGTATCTCATGTTTCTGACTTTGTGCTCTAAGATTTCTCCGGCGAACACTCTGAATAACGTGTCCCCTACCTTGCACGGACGCACCACCACGCGTCCGTCTCTGTCGGCTTTGACCAGCTGGCGGAACCTGTCCAGTGCCTCACTTGCTTTTTGGTCTCCGATCAAATCCTGAAGAAAGACTACATAAGATTGAAACGCTTCCGGTGTCATGCCCGTGTCTAAATACTGACGCAGTAGCGGGCAGTGCGCCGCCGGGACCGCCGTGCAGAACCCGCCGACCGCAGTACAGTTCCCGTTATCCTCATGCCTAAAGCGGCAACGCAGGCAATTAACATTTCCCATCACATTTCCTCCCTTTCAGTTTGATTCCATTCCGCCTGTTCCACTCTTGTCCAGCTGCCCTCGCCTTGTCAAACTCTGCCTGCGCTTGTTCCAAAACATCCTGCGGTACATCCACAATGGGCTTGCCCTCGTATGGCCGAAGAAAATCGAAATAGGCTGCATAGTGCTTTTGTTCTTCGTCAATCAGCTTTCGGCATCTTGCGTAATGGGCATCGTTCCGCTGCATTTCGATGCGTCCCAGCGCACGATCCAAATAATATTCGTTAGCCGCTTCTGCCAGCATTTCTACCACTTGCAGCAGTTTCGCCTTCGTCAGATCACTTGGTTTCAGCATTTTCCACCTCCGGCAGCCGTTCCTCCACCGGGATCCAGCGGGGCACCTGCCCCCGCAGTTTCTCAATCTCCTGCTGAAGCGCCGCGATGTGGGTGCTCTGGTTGGCGATCCGGTCGGCTGCCTGCTCAATCACTGCCCATATCCCGGATTTGCCCGGGTAAAGTCCTATTTTCCGCGCTACCTCCACTTGTGTCCGCAGCGCATTTACGAGTTCTTGATCTCTCATAGTTCCTCCCTTATATCTCCGCCCCATTGCTCCGCCATAGCTCTGGCGATGCCGGGGAAGGTCTTTGCGCGGTTCTTCGCTCTATCCGTGGTAAACATACCTTTGTGCTGTTCCCCATGCTTATGGCTGTAACTGCCACTCGGACACCATGTTGCAACCGGAGACACAATATCTGTTGGGGCAAGATTTGGAAGATTGCACAACCACAGGTAAGTTTTTTTGGTATACGGATGCCCAAACTGATACGGCTGAATTGCCTGCGAATATTCCGGCATGCAAAAAACTCTGCTTGGGATAGGATTTTCAACTGCTCTCAAAGGAATTGGGGAGCGGTAAAATTCCATGAAGAAGTCCCGTGCCTTTATCCCAAGCATTACACGGTCAGCTTGCAGTTGATGGTCTTTCCACAAATGCCGCGCTCCCGCATTGCTGAGATACGTGCATGGGGGATGGGCAATCAGCAAGTCCCACTCAACACAGTGCTCTTTCCCGTCCATCGTTTTGAAAACGCTAATAGGCATTTGAGCAAGTTTTACCGCGTCCCCAAGGATGTGCCACTCAGGATGCCCGCCGGACGGCTCCTGAATGTCGCAGCTATACGCCTCGTGGCCCAGCGCCCGGAACGCCTTGCAGACTTCCTGCGATTCCTCGCAGGCTACCAGCACTTTCATTCCTCCACCTCCGCAAGCCAGAATTCCCGGCGGCAAATATCACAACCTCTTCCAGTCGGGCAATGTCCGCGTAACGTTGTATCAACAAGGCATGGGTCTAAAGCAACGTTATGTGTGTTCGTATATATTGGCGCATTTGGAAACTGTTCCAGAAACACGCTCTGGCGGTTTTTGGCGGGGTGCTCGGCGGCCCACTTTTCAGCAATGGCAACGGCCTCCTCCGGGTGGTTTTTTTGCCAGGTACTGCAACCTCCATTAACGCGATAGACTTCCCCAAACTCACATTTACGGCACTTAGCGTTGCACATTCTCTGCAATGTTTTCAAAAACTCCACAGCATCCATCATTCTGCCTCCTCAATTTCCACGCGGATCGTATCTCCGCCCCAAAATTTGTGTTCCACGGCGCGGAACCACTCGGGGTTGTCATCCGGCAGTATGTAGCCCTTCATCGCATCCACAAAGGCTTTGCCCAGTACGCCGTGATTGTCAACGTCCAGATTGTCATTCCAGAAAAATGTCACCTTGACGGGGTGATTTACCAGACGTTTTGTAATTCCTGCTTTTCGCATTGCCCAGTGGGCCAAGGTATGTAGTTCTTCTGCGTCCTTCTCCCGCTGTGACCAATGCTTACCGGCGTAATACGCGTTCAGGCCAAACCGCTTGTTCCACGCCGCTTTACCGCGTTTTGTTGCCGGATAGGGGATTTCAAATGCTATCACCGCTTCTCCTCCTTGCCATCGGTAATGACGCTGACCACGCGGACACGGCCCAGAGGCTCCAGCAGCATGGCTACCGCCTCCTTCGTGCCCTGCGTGTCCTCGCCATCATAAATGTCGATCACAAGCCGCATCATCGTGTGTCCCTCCTGAATTTGGGGCAGTAGTGGATCACAAACGAGGCTTCTATCCGTGTGCGGTTCTTGCCCTTTCCGCCGCATTTCAATACCCGCTGTGTGGGGGTGGCATCCCAGCCGGGGACCGGCTTCAGATGGTCGGACCACTCGCAGCCGCCGCAGGCGTTGGCACACGTCCAGCAAAGCTGCTGCTGATACGTGGCCGCGGCGCTGCCCTTGGTGGCTTTCTTCTGCTTCTTCTCCCGTGGAGGATAGCGGCGGATCAGCTCTTCTAGCCGAAAATTACTTGCCATTAAACACCTCGCATATCTGCCAGAGCGCACCATTCGGCGTAGGTCATCCCCTGTTTCTTCGCCTCTGAGGGGGTTGGGATACCGGCCTCATGCCAGCGCTCGTGCTGTTCGCCTGCCTTGGCGTAGAATTTTTCCAGATAGGCGTCGGACGGCTCCGGCATGGGGGCCTCCTCCGCCTTGGGGGTTTCCGGTTTGGGCAGGTAAGGGACCAGCTCGGATGGGTTCGGGAAGTATATATTATCTCTCGCACGGAGGATCACGGCCTTTTTCGCATCCTCGTAGCTCCACGGCTCCAGAACCAGAAACCACGCTTCCACTACGGCTTCGCCTTTCGGCTTCTTCACGTTTGGGTAGATCGTCCCAAGCAGCGTAAGCAATTTCGTTATGTCCTGCTTCTCCATGTTCTTCTCCTGTAAGACTTCCGTAGAAGCCTCTAATTAGCTTCTAATTCCTGTATAAGCCTCTAATTCTTTTCCCTCACACACAAAGAGATATAATATATATATTTATTATTTCTCTGTTAGAGAGTGTGTGTTTCTTCTTAGAAGGGGGTATGGGGGGAGACCTTCTTCTTTGCCGGTGCGTCGGTGATCGTGCTGCGGCTTGCTTGCATCCGCCCGTCATCACTCTTTAGACACACACGGCAACGTTGTCAAAAGGGAAGCTCCCCGTCATCCTGAATTCCTTCAAATCCTCCGCTGCTGTTCATGGGCGGAGCGGCGGCGGTACGGGCGTCGATGCGCTGAGCGCCCACAGAGGCCCACTCCGCGATAAAGTCGATATAAACCTTGCCCTCGTAGTCATGGGGTTCTACGCGGCCCACAGCGATGATGGGATCGCCCTTAGAGGCGCTGGCGACTACGCGACCCATGGAGCCGAAGCCCTTGACGTTCATCCAGACGGTAGTCCCGTCGGTCTTGTTATAGGCCGCCACGGAGACGGAGCCGATGACGGTTCCATTCTTGGAAGTGAATATCTGGGCGTCCTTGGCGCAGCGGCCACAGATCAGGCCGGTTTTCTGCGGGACGCCCTCCCGGTTGCAGTCCGGTAAGCCGTTGATAAACATCAGGCGTTCTCCTTCGGTTCCAACGCATCCAGCAGGGCGTCAAAGTCCTTGGATTTTACCTTGCTTGCACTGTCATAGCCGAGACTTTTCAGCGTCTTTTTCATCTCTGCGGTGGTAAGACCGAGACGGGAACCTCTGCTGTAGAAAAATCTTACTTGATCCCGAGTGATAGGGGCCTCCGGGTCCTTGCTCTTGAAATAAACCTCGCCATCCTCGGTGTCGCTCTCAATGTCCTGGGTGAACATATCGGAGACGCAGCCGAGGGACAGGGCGGCGGAGACAAGGGCGCGTTTCTGGGCCATCTTGACCGCGCTGTTGGCGCCATCATACGGTGATTGGGAGCCGGTGCGGACCTCCCGGGTGTTGCCGGAGCCGTAGGCGGAGGTAATGACGTATTCCTTGCCGTCATAGATCTTGATAAGGTCGCAGCGGACGAGGAAATAGAAAAAGCCGTGCTCAATGTCCTCCAGCTTGCTTTCCAGCGTGTAGCGCTGGCAGAGGCCGTAAGCCACGGCCACCTTTTCCGCGCCGGACTTAAAGAGGGTGGGGTTTTTCGTCATGGCGTCGCCGTTCTTCTTGCGGATCATGCCGAAGTCGATGCCGCGCTTCAAAACGGAGGGTGTTCCGTCTGGGGCGCAGATGGTGTAATTGCCGGAGCGGGGGACGGGGGCCACCGTCAGGGCCGTGGCGTTGTATTGGTACAGGGCGAGTTCATTCATGTGCGTTTCTTCCTTTCTGTGGCTTTGTGGAGGGTGCGGCAGGCGTTCACCAAATTTGAATTTGGTTCTACATGGCGAAGCTCATAAGTGCCGTCCTTTGAAAGTTTCAAGGCATAGAGCGATTGAATTTTCCCGTAACCGCAGCGCGGGTCCCACGAGAAAATCATCTTGTAGGCGGTGAGCTGGGCGGAGAGGGCGGCGTCATGGAGCTGGCCGGTTTTAATGTCCAGAATGGCGGGGGCATTATGGATGATGCCAAAGCGATCCATCGTTCCGGCCATTTTCATATTCCGGTCCGCTATGGGACATTCAATCAGTTTCCATTCCGGTTTCCAGTCTTTGAGAAACCGGCGATAGGCTTTCAGGTATCCGGCGATCTCCGGGGTTTCCTCCGGTTCCTCGCCGTAGTCGATGAGGGCGCATGCTTCGTGGACGGCGGTTCCCCGGCGGGCAGCAGCTTCCGCCAGCCATGGCCGGTCTGACTTGTAGTCATAGGCGCAGAAGCGGGTGACCTCGGTGACGCTGGGCAGCTGGATGCCGTCAAGGGTGTAGGTGTGGGCGGCCTCGTCAAATGTCAGCATTGGGACCCTCCGTATACAGGACCGGGATACCAAGGGCATCGGCAAACAGGTCCATATTTTTATCTAGCTCGTTCGACAGGTAATCCTTGAAGCAGGGCGGGCAGCACAACTCCCCGTTTGGCAGGACGAACACGCGGTCGCAATCGTCCTCCGCATTGGGGTTCAGGGGATGCTCGCAGAAGTGGCAGATGGGATAGGTTTTTCTGGTCATAATTGGGTCTCCCTCCAGACACGGACCGCATGGGCAATGTCCGTATATTTTTTCGTGCGGTAGCCGCAGGAATCGCAGAAGACGAAAAACAGGTCTTCCTTTCCGGGGGCTACCATCCGTTTACCGCCGTACATGTGGCACCGGGGGCAGGGCG
>ERZ1034984.1273-NODE-1273-length-24452-cov-12.246834_pt1 | contig 24452 bp, 24 predicted proteins | sample MGYA00520589_ERZ1034984 | MGnify/ENA primary metagenome ERZ1034984 (study PRJEB33766, sample SAMN09781790) | gut metagenome | biome: gut microbiome | host: Homo sapiens | place: Madagascar | study: EMG produced TPA metagenomics assembly of the PRJNA485056 data... | reverse complement strand
TCCCGGCGGTGTGCATCCGCACCTCCACCGAGCGCCCCGAGGCCCTGGACAAGGCCTGCTTCACGCTGGCCGGCATCAGCGAGCGCGGCCTGCTGCAGGCCGTCCACACCGCCGTCGAGCTCGACGCGGAGGGTTCTCTGCCCGAGGCTCCCGTGCCCGACTACGCCGACGAGACCGTGTCCACCAAGGTTGTGAAGATCATCCAGAGCTACACCGGCGTCGTGGACAAGATGGTGTGGAGGAAGGGCCTGTAATGATCGTGGGTGACGTTACGACGACCGACGCTCTCGTGGACGAAGCACTAGAGTTGGCGGAGGGCCTGAATAGGCCCCTTTGTTACGTCCAGCTCAAGGGCTTCTACAACGGCTCGACCGGCTCCATTTTGCGCGGCTTGCACGTGCGGCTCGCGGCCCGAGGGGTCGACTCCTATTGTTTCTGGGGGCGTCGCCACGAGTCGATCGATAGCCACATGCAGTGCTGCGCGACCAAGCCTGAGGACGTCTCGATGAAGACGCTCTCGACGGAATACTGCCTCGGTGCCGAGGTCATCGAGAAGCACTTCACGCTGGACAAGTCGCTTCCTGGAAACGATCACTACCACTCCGGCGACGTCGAGGACTTCAAACGCGCCATTGAGAACTTCCGATTCATGACAGGATCCTGGGCTCCTCGGAGAAGACGGTCCTCGCTTGCGAGGAGACGCCCCGCCGTGAGGCGAGGCGCTCGCTTGTGCTGACGCGTGACATGAAGGCCGGCGAGGTGATCGCCAAGGAGGACCTGATGCCCAAGCGCCCCGGCACGGGAATCGCTCCGACTTATGCCGATGTGGCTATTGGCCGCGCGGTAAAGGACGATCTTGCTGAAGACACTATCTTGACTTGTTAAATGATTTAGTTTTGACCCCGCAGCCTTAATGGATTACGGGGTCTTTTTTTGAGAGGCCGATTCTATGTCCAAGAAGACCGACTCGCGTTCTTCCAACGCACTTGCTTCCCTTGCTTTTCTTGAGGCGGCAATTGACTCTGGAACGGATGTAAACAAAACCGACCGATTGGGTCTTTTCATGCCATTTGTAGAAGACTCTGTTCTCCAACTCTACGGTATGAAATTCAAAATTACCGATGTGGTCGATAAGATAGTCAGTCGATGCGGTATCGGTTTACCTTCTCCTGTTGTCGAGGGCCTTCTCCGTCGGTTGGCTAAAAGTGGCTATATCAAAAGAGCTAATGGATTTTATGAGCACACATCCAAACCTATGGAAACTGCTGATGTCAGTTCTGCGTTACATAAAATAAATGGCGATCTGACCAAGCTCATCAATGACATGGGCCGATATGCACGTAAACAAGAAAAGAAGAAGTATTCCAACAGTAAGTGCAGGAAAGACCTAATCGCTTATTTTGAGGACCATCTGGACTCCCTCTCGACAAGGGAGCTCGTGGTTAATGAAGCCGAGTGTAAAGCAACAAAATGGGTGGGAAGGTATTTATTGTGGGCAAAGCAAAATAACGAAACTAGTTTTAACGCCGCCGTTAAGCTCGTTCGAGGGCATATTGTCTATGAGGCGGCGTTTCTTCCTGGTTTTGCATCAAATACGCAGTCGCTTGAAGGAACTGTTTTGTACCTCGACAGCCCAACGGTTTGCAGGGCCTTGGGATATGGAACCGAAGAAGAGGAAAGGCTCGTAAACGAGGCCATATTGATGCTTCAACGCGCTGGTGCCGAGCTCCGAGTGTTTGATTTAACAATTGAAGAGATGACAAGAGTCTTGTCCGGCGTCGTCGATAGATGGGACGACCTTAGTCGCTTTGACAGGCCAAGCTCATATGATATGAACCTGAGAAGAAGAGGCTACAGCAAGGCTGATGTCGTCAGAATATCAAGCGACCCATCATATGTCGTTGAAACTGAGCTGCATTTTCAAGTTGACGAGACTCCTTCTCGTAAGTTCCTTTATGTGTATGATGAGGAAACATTGATTAAGTACCTGCAGCGTCCGGAAGGTTGCGATGCTGAGCTTGCAATTATGCACGACGTCAATTGCATCGCGGCAATTCTTACTCTAAGAGAGAAATTGACGGCAAAATCGTTTAAAACGGCGAGATATTTTTTCGTAACGACCTCCATGATGACGGTGAGACAGTCGACCAAATGGTGGAATAAGACTGAAAGTCCGACTATACTTCCACCTATTTATTCTTTAACGAAAATGGCTAACCTGGCATGGCTGTATGGCGATCCATCCAGTGCAAAAAGGTATGGTGAAAAGGCTCTTTTGTCTGCATGTGCCGCGGCTGCAATTCCTTCGGACCATGTATGGAAGTCATTTGCGGAAAAGCTACTCAAATACAACAAAGAAGGAAAGATATCTCGCGAGGATGCTGTTCACTATTTATACAGTATGGACACGAGAAAGGTGCTGGCAGTAAAAGAGGACGCTCGTGACGACGACCATATCGGCACCTTTGACTTTGATGACATTATCGATGAGGCTGAAGTGGTATATAGGAGTAATATTCGGGATCAAGAAATTGATTCAATCCGCGGAGAAAACGCGAGACTTTCTAAGGAACTGTCTGAAATTAGAACCGTCAATGAAGAGCTCCAGGGTCAAAGTAAAAGCTTGTCGGTCGAGCTGGACAGGAAGAGCAATCGCGTTAGGACTATTGCCAAAAAGGCTGCAACGATAATCGTTGTGCTATGCGTGGCTTTCTTTACGCTCCTACTCGTTTATCTTGTGCATGCCCAATGCAAGCTCGGTATCGCTGCAGTTCCTGGAATATTAGTAACAATTATTCTTGAAAGTGTATCTGTTATAGGCGCCTTACCTTCGAAGAGGCAAAAGCTTGCAGAATGGATTGAGAAAAAGCTATTCCGGAGCTAAACATCCTGCCTCTGTCAGACTTGAATTGGCGCATTGAGAGTTCAATAACTCTAGAATGGCTGGAGAGCCGCGAGGCGTTCATTTGTGTTTGATTGTGCGACAATGGTAGTATCGAGAAAGTTGGTGTAGAGCCCGATCCACAGCGAGTCGGCCCGGCGTCCTGCAATCTGGAATACGGTTGATATCCTATGCCGCCTCGACCCTGTCCGCAAGCTCGAGACCGGACTCGAGCATCTTTCTGGCCTCCGCCTCAAGCCGCGCCCAATCGACGTGACCGTCGATTCCCCGAGTGCGACCGTCGTCGTAGGGCTCGTTCATCCTCACTTCCGAGAAGTACCTGGACTCCTGCCATATCTCGTCCTGCTCGCACATGACCGCGCCCGCCAGCCGCACCAGCGACCCTGTGGAGGGGAACACCTGCACGACGCGCGACCTGCGCTTTATCTCCCGGTTGGTCCTCTCCTGCACGTTGTTGGTGCGCATACGCTTCCAGTGGGTCGGCGGAAAGTCGAGGTAGGCCAGCGCGTCGGGCTCGGCCTCCTCCAGCACCGCCGCCGCCCTCGGGCAGCACCCCGCCAGCATGTCGCACGCCGCGTGGTACATGGCCGTCACGGTGGCGGCGTCGCGCCCGCGGAACACCTGCGACACGATCCTGCCCACGCGGCGCCTGAGCTGCCAGGAGCCGGCCTCGCGCATGCAGTCGCGCATGAGGTGGACCGCGCAGCGCTGCCACGCGGCGCCCTGGAAGACCTCGCCGAGCGCCCGGACGAGCCCCGGGTGGGCGTCCGAGACGACGAGCCGCACGCCCGCCGCCCCGCGCGAGCGGATGGCCCGCAGGAAGGCGAGCCACGAGTCGTAAGACTCGGTGTCGACCACGTCGACGCCCAAGACGCGCCTCCAGCCGCCCGCATCGCAGCCGATGGCGGTGACCACGGCGGTGGAGGCGGGCGGCACTTGACGTAGGTCGCGTCGAGCCAGACGTAGGGCACCGGCGAGCCGCCGAGCGGCCTTCCGCACAGGTCCTCGATGTCTGCTGTTAGCGTCGGATAATTTAGCCAAATATAGTCGGCCGAGATTGACCAATCCCGGCCGACCCATTTTAGCCAACACGCCCGCATCTATGACTTTTCTATCGCATTCCTACATCCCCTCGGGCTGGATCCCCCTCACCTTCACCGCCTGGGGGACGGCCTCCACCGAGTAGGTGTCGAGCCCCCTGCCGCGGCAGCTCGGGCCCCGCATCACGAACGCCGACGCCTTGTCGAACAGCCTGTCGAGGGCGCAGAGGAGCGTGTCGTCGCCCGTGAAGAACTCATCCCACCCGCTCGGGGCGATGTTGCTCGTGAGGATCATCGCGTTCGGCCCCTCCTTCTCGTAGCGCCTGTCGACGACATCGAAGAACAGGTCGGTGCACGGCCTGTCGTAGACGCATCTTCCCACCTCGTCAACGATGAGGCACGACGGCTTGACGAGCGAGGGGACGACCCGCGAGGTGTTTCCCCGCTGGACGGCCTTCTGGAACCTGTCCCTGAGCTCGGCCGCCTCTATGTAGTAGGTCTTGAGCCCCCGCATGCAGCACTCGCGCCCGTAGGCCTGCGCGAGGTGCGTCTTCCCTATGCCGCCGGGCCCGACGAAGGCGACGTTGCGGTGCGCGTAGAGGTCGGCCAGCGACGGGAGCTTGCCCAGCGCGGCCGCGTCCCGGCCCTGGATCCTGGAGAAGTCGAAACCCTCGAAGGTCTTGGGCTCGCGCCTGGGCAGCCTGCTCAGCCTCAGCAGCGTCTCGATGGGGGCGAGCCTCCTCTTCTCCGCAAGGTAGGAGAAGGTGGCCGCCACAGCGGCCATCTCCCCGTCGCCGAGGTCGAGGTCCGAGGCGAGGGTCGCGAGCTCCTCCGCCCCGACGGCGATCCCGAGCCTCGACGCGGCGTCGCTCGCGAGCTCGCAGGGGCTCGCCCCCGCGCCCGCCATCATTCGGCCCTCCCGAAGTCGAACCTCTCGAAACCGGGTTTCGTCCTGGGCGGGGCGATCTGCTCGACCACGGTCCCGACCGGCTGGGTCGGCAGCTCCTCGGGCTGCGCCGGCGATGTCTCCCACTGCCCCTCGCACCAGCTGTCGGAGCCGGTGCCGACAGCGTGGGCGACGAGCTCGCGGGAGAGGTCGTCGCTGTATATGTGAACCACGCGCCCCCCCCCGGTTCACCCTGCACTCGCGGCGGACGTACCAGTAGGGCACGCCGTAGCGGTGCCCCTCGAAGCTCACGAAGCCGTCGAAGGAGATCTTCCGGCGCGGGCACGGGTACCGCTCGACCTCGGCCGTGACCTCGAGCGGCCTGGTGTTTGCTGAGCATGCCGCCTCGTGTTCGCGCATCGGGACGCATGCCGCCGGGCGCCGCCAGCGGCCTCCCTGCTCGGCGCACCAGAGGGCGGCCTCCCGGTTGAGGGCGTCAAGGTCGGTGAAGGACCTTCCCGCGAGGAAGTTCCCCTTCACGAAGCGGACGAGTCTCTCCACCTTGCCCTTCGTATAGGGGTGGCGCGGCCTGCACAGCCTGGTGCGGAAGCCGACGACGCCCATGAACTCGGCGTAGTCGGCCTGCCAGACGGGCCGGCCGTCGGCATCGCGGCGGACGACCACGCTCTTCATGTTGTCGGTGAGCACGGTCGCGGGCACGCCCAGCGCCGAGAACGCGTGCAGCATCCCGATGATGAGGTTCTCCTGGCGCGCGTTCGGGAAGAACTCGACGTGGGCGCTCCCGCAATGGTGGCAGACCATGGCGAAGCAGGCGATCCGCGCCCGCTCCCCGCCGGGGCGCTCGACCGCGACGAAGCCCCAGTCCATCTGGTAGGCCTCTCCGGGCGCCGTCCTGAAGCGCTGCCCGCGGCAGCCCTGCGGGGCCGCCTGCCGCCTCTTCGCGGGCACGAGGTCCCGATGCGCGGCGATGTAGGTCTTCACCGTGGTGAGGCCGCCGGCGTAGCCCTGGCCGAGCAGCCGCTCGAATATCACCTGCGAGTTGGTGACGCCCTTCCGCAGGAGGTCGTCCACCAGGCCGGTGTGGCCGGCGAGCACGCCCGACGCGGTCCTCCTCCCGCTGTTCCCATGGGGCAGGGACCTGAACCCGTGGGCCCTGACCGTCCTCGCGCGGGAGCGGGTGAGCCCCGTCCTCCTGCAGAACTCAGCGAGGTTGCATGTCTGCGGGTCGAACCCGTCGCCCTCCTCCGCGGCCATCTCCCGGAGCGCCGCGTCTATAATTTCCTGTAGGTCATCGTGTCTCTCGTTCACCTCAATAGTCCTCCTAACGCCGGCGTGTTGGCACCACCAGCGTAGTGGCGGCGGGGAGGCACGGTGGCCATTATTCGGTGACCGGGATTGGTCAAAATCGTTTGACTATTAGCGGCTAAAATCGCCCGGCGCTAACACTGCATCCAGGCTCGAGGCGATGGCGCTCACCTGGTCCTTCGAGAGCCTGGAGGCGCCCATCTTCTCGGCCACCCTCTGCACCTTGCGGGTGCTGGTGCCCGTGGCGTACATCTCGGCGACGGCGGCAACGAGGGCGCGGTCGACGCGCTGGTAGCGCTCGAGCACGTCCTCAGGGAAGAGGCTGCCGGAGCGCAGTTTGGGGATGCGCAGCGTCAGCGTGCCGACGCAGGTGGCGAGCGACCTCTCGCGGTAGCCGTTTCGGCTGTTCGCCCCGCCCCCGCACAGCTGGTCGGCCTCGGCGTCCATCACTGCGTTCACGACCTGCTCGGCGAGGCGCCTGAGCAGCTCCTGCATGTCGATGGCGCCGTCGTCGAAACGGGGCATGACGAGCATGCCCGAAGTCGGGTCTGATAGGATTTCCATAGCGGTCTTCGTCCTTTCCTAGAACCTGTTGTTGTGGTGATTTCAGATTCTAGGACGAAGGCCGTTCTTCGTTAAACGGGCGCTAGGGTGTCACCCTTACACCAACATTTTCGACGCGATCCCACACTTGGAAGTGGATTAGATTGAATGCTGCTGCTAACTTAAAATTTGGGATAAAGCCTTGTGATCAAATAAATAGCTAAAATCAGTTGATGGCAAGATCAACGACTCTCTCTACTACGGTTCAATATTTAAACTGGAGTTTGAGCCTACGTTTATTTCGAAAGGACCTAGAGGCACAAATGCAATGTCCTAAATTCATAGCAAGTATTCTTTCTCGCTTACGAAAGCCGGTTAATCAGCTACGCCAAAAAGTTAAATTTTCGCGGCAGTGTGAAAATGCTCAAAATAAACCCACTCCTCTTAAGTCAACAAAGCCTGAGTTCCGAGAAGAACAGCACGGGAGATATGTTTACCGACTTCTTGATGCTTTATATGATCAGGATTGCAAAAATGTTGCTCTCACAGGTTCTTATGGGTGCGGCAAGAGCAGCATCCTTGAGCGATTTATTATGAAGGCCGAACAAAAGGGGCATAAGGTTGCTAGGATTAGTTTCGCGACCTTCCATCAGGAATGTCCAATTATTACTCGAACTCCTGATGACGTAAAAAGTAGTTCAAGCACCAGCAATGTCTCTGCTGATGTAGCAAATAATCTCGAAAGAGAGATATTGGGGCAACTACTCTATCAAGGTAAACCGTCTAAGGCGACTAGATCCTCCTTCAATCAGGTGCATCGCACTTCCACGGTAAAATATATTCTTGAAACACTCGTTTTAGCTGCTCTCTTTTTGCTGGCTATTGTAATGATGCTATTTTCGATGGACGGCAGGCAGGACAAGCTTCCGCTTTGGATCGATTCTTTTTCTAGAGTTATTTCAGGCCGCTACGCGCTTAACCCAATTGCTATCTTTTGTATCTTTTTCTTTTCATTTGTCATCGCATTAGGGCTTCGGTCGCTGTTTAGTGGCTTCAACTTGAAGGCATTCTCAATGCCTTCACTAAATCTATCGCTTGACAAAAAGGAAGACACCGAGACCTATTTCAATAAATATCGGGATGAGCTCATCTACCTATTCGAAGAGAATAAGTTTGACACAGTCATATTCGAGGATATCGATCGTTTCGATAATCTTCTGATTTTTGAAGAGCTCAGAAATCTAAACGGAACTTTAAATTTAGCTCCAGGAATCGTAGGGACCAGAGGTAAGAGCACCGTTCATTTTGTATACGCTATCAAAGACGGTATTTTTGCGCCACTTGAAGACACTTGTACTGAATCTAAAGATGTTCTCGGTGCAACGAGGGTCAAATTTTTTGACATGATTATCGCTGTAGTGCCTTTTATCTCTGAATTCAATGCAAAAGAAATGATTTCGAAAGTCTTTAATGCCGAGCTCGAAAACTCTTTTGAGACAGAAGACGGAAGACGTTTCGACTCCCTTCTTAAGCTTTCGTCTCCATATATTGCCGACATGCGTTTATTAATCAATATTCGAAATGACTATTTGATAATGTCCGACGAAATGGGCAATCCATCATTTGGTAATCCAACAAATCTTGGCCTGACTTGTAGCGGACTTCTAGGAATGTCTATCTATAAAAATCTCCTACCTTCGGATTTCGAAAAACTTCGTGTTGGAAAGGGAAAGCTAAATGAGCTGTATTCAATTTTTCAGGAAGGTGTTAATTCTCGCTTAAATCAGTTCGTCGCCGCCAAGAAGCTCTGCGTTAAGGAAGAAGAGAGTGGAGATTGTACGGACGACATTAGTCATAAATTAGGCAAAGCACTATTAAGCGCACTTGATGATCGCATTCCTGCAATTGACAGTATTACTATTGGTGATACGGCATATTCCGTTCGCAAGAACGCGGACAATAATATTTATCAAGCTGACTTTTGGAGTTCTTATTTCCAATTAGAGTCATATGATCATATTTATATTGGTGACGGCCCTTTTCAAAACAACATACTAATCAAGCTTACAAAATATGAATTAGTTAATCTATTTTGTCCCAACTTACCAGATAAAGGAATTGCAAGCGTACTCGAATACGGCGATGAGCATTTTGGTGTAGGCAACTTGGAGAATGAGATAGAAAAACTTCGGTCGGCAGATTTCTATATGTTTCCAGAATTAAAGTGCCCTACGGTCAATACGGACGGACTCAGTCAGCTCGACTCTTTTTCAAATATTGTTAAATCTATATACGGTGAAGGACTGGCAGCCGAAATGGTGCTGCAAGGTTTTATTCAAAAAGATTTTGACCTTTATGTCAGCAAATACCCTCAAAAAGCAAAGCCTGGTGCTGTCAATTTCATTTCTCATTGCTACAGAAGAGGACTTGTAAAACCCGATTTAAAACTCACCCATGATGAGTGTGCTGAAATTCTAAGCATAATTCCAGTTTCTAATTTAAGCCGTACCTGCTGCATAAATCGCAACCTATTGTCCTACGCACTGGAACAAGGTCGCGACTCAGCAACTGCCTCCAGCCTAGTCGAAGGGCTGATAAACGATTATGATGGCGCTGGGCGAGCCACAATCCAATGGCTTGTGGGTGAGCGTGGAATTAATGATCGATGTGTTTTAACTCTTATAGATTTAATGATGAGTCTTACCGATCATGCAATCGATTACCTCTTCGAAGCGTTGTTTAAAATTACAGAAACTGACGCACGCTATGAGTTTATGCTTCACGTGTTTGAGAGGGTAAATTATCGTGGGGCCTATACAGCTGATATTGCTGCAGTTTGGGTGGCGGAGTATACCGAGACAATTAATCTCTCCCGTATAGATCATGAGGGCAGCTGGGCCAATGCGATGGCCACGTATCTCGATAGTTGCAATGTTCAAATCCATGACTTATTAAACATTGGACCATTTTTGAGAAGCGCAATTCTAAAACGTGGGAACTTTATCATCAATCGCCACAACTTATCTCTCGCATCTGAAGCTGATGGCATTTTGGACTTAAATTCTTTCATGGAGAATCATATCGACGTCTATAAAAAGATTCTCTCATCATTTGATGGGCTTGAGTCTTACCTGCATGCATTGCAAAATGGCGAAGTCTCCGTTAAGCAGTTAACTCCAGCCCTGTTTGAAGACATATGCAAGACTGCAGAGAACTCATCATCTGGGGAAATTGAACCACTTGCAAACAGGCTAATTGAGAATGCTGGCCGTACGATCGCGCCGGTTGATTTGGACGCATTGTTGTCGGGGCAGTCATTGGATACCTTGAATACAATGGGCGTAGCCTTGATTCAAGATTTGGTAAAAAATAATCATGTCGAGCGAACTCCTAAAAATGCATTTATTCTGTTGCAAATTGCCGAATTAAATAATATCGACCGCAGCTTATCCGTGTTCTCAAAATACGTTGATCATAAGTGGTTTGAGAATGAAACACTGATTAATGAAATTGATGAAATTGAGGCTAAGCAATTAGCGAAGGGACTTCTCTATAAATCGACTTTAGGGGGCACGTCATTAATTAATACATTGAATGCAGTGAAATCTTGCTATGAATCCCTATTTCCAATTTCTGTTGACCCTGAAGCGCTCGTTAATCTTGGACGAAATGCAGAGACCACGGTCGTTCTCTATGAATTCGGACTTATTTGCCCTGGAGAAATAATTTATAGGTATCTTGGGGATCAGGACTGGACTTACAGGAAACGCGTATTGGCAATATGGCTCATAGAGCATCCTGTCGCCGACTTTAATAACCTACCCGAATTGTTTGCATTTGACCTGGCTCCAATTGCTTTAGCAGAATCGGATTGGGGCTCATGGTTAGCAGCGGATATTAAGCAAGATCTTGACTACTATATTGAGCGTTTTTGCGACGATAGCAATCGTGATACGGTTCGGGCTGAATTTGACAAGATTAATCACGAATCTGAATCCGCAGGGAACTAGTTGAGCCGGTCGCACCATTTGTATTTCATCAAATTTGACGGCCTTCCTCGGCGATATCGTTCTTAAGTCGTAGCTAAGGTCGGGTTGGCAAGGGCGGAGCCTGACTGTGTTGGGCGAGAGTCGGTCTTTCGTTAGCTTATCTGTCTAGAGAGAACAGCGGTGTATCGACATTAGCCGGTGCGCCGCCGTTCAGCTTCTTTACTTGCTTTGCTCATTAGACCAATTTAATGTATTTTAATTTTCTCTAGCTGTCGACCCATGTGGCAAATGCATGGCGATTGCCTTCCATGCAAACGAAAGGCAGAATTGAGCCATGATTACTTTTGTCGACATATCTGCCGCTGTTTCTCGCGTACTGTCTCGCTACGATGTCCGTGAGGCGTATCTTTTTGGCTCTTTTGCCCGCGGTGAGCAGGCGCCAGATAGTGATATCGATTTGCGCCTCGTTTGCGGAGACAGCATGACGTTTGGCACGCTATACGAAATCTCCCTTGAACTTGAAGAGGAGCTCGGGCGAGAGGTTGAGATTGTGACTAATCCGCCTGAGTACACGCGTCCGGCTTTCCGCAAAAACATTGAACAGGATGAGGTGCGTCTTTATGAAGCGTCGTAGACAAGGAAGGCTAACGTGGTCTCTCCTTTCACCGATTGGCAAAACGATTTACACCTAATCTCGGGGTTTGTTTACAGGCAATTCGTTCGCCACTCGCCCAATCCCGCTACACTAATAACTGCTGCTACCAGGTAATTTTCTGGAGCAGCTTCCATTGGCTCTAGCGAAGATCGGAGCGGTTATGTTTGCTGCCGCGTTCCACACTAGCCGTCACTACATCCTGTTTACCGCCATGGCCTGCCTATGCGTTTTGCTGGGCGGGCCTTCTTATGCCGCGGGCGCGGAGAGCCTGTTCATTGCGGGCGCCACGTACTGCGAGCCGGGCGTGTCGGGCCCTGGGTGGGCCTGGACCGATGCCGACCATCTGGAGCTTAACGGCTACACGGGCGAGGCCATCGGTGCCGACGACGACCTGGTGGTGACGCTGACCGGACAGAACACTGTTGTCGAGACGAGCGCGCCCGACGTGGACATCTCGCGTTGCGGCATGGAGGTGTGGGGCGATCTGACGCTCCGCGGCTCCGGGTCGCTGGTGGCCACGGGCTCGCAGTGCGGAATCTACGTGTCGGGGACGCTCGCGGTGGACGGCTGCAAGGTTGACGCGCGGGCCGACGGTTCCGGCATCGCGGATGCGCGGGTGGCCGGCGTGATCGCGGACGGTCTTGCCGTTCGCGGCGGTGGGCGCGTTGTCGCCGCGGGCGAGGGCCCCGGGGCGGGCGTGCGCGCCTATGGTGTGTGTCTGCTGGGCGGGGCTGCTGGCGGTGGCACGGCCGGGCAGCTTACCGTCGATGCGTCCTGGCTGGATGCGTCAGGCGTCGACGGCGGCATCGCCTGCCTGGGCGGGTCGCTTGCATCCGCGCGCTTTGTGGCGCCTGCGGGCGGGGCCTTTGGCACGGGCGGCGTGGTGGATGCCGACAGTTCCGTGGCTGCACATGTGACGATCGAGCCCGTGGATGCCACGGCGTCGGCGGGGGGAGACCGGTAGGCCCGATTTGCCGGGCGATGGACCGTCCGCGCCTAGCACCGTCCCCGCTACCGGCGAGCCAGCTACGGATCCGTCGACGAATCCCACGCTGAGGCCCGCGGCCGCGACTAAGACGGTGACCACGACCACAGTGACCAACACCACGGCCGCCAAGGCCTCTAGGCCCAAGACCGCCACCGCGACGACCGACTCGCTCCCCAAGGCCGGTGATAACTGCTGGATCGCCACCTCCGTGGCGCTTTTTCTGCTTGGGACAGTGCTCCTAGTTGTCGCGTATCGCTGCTGAAAGGCAAAGCATATTCGACTACATTACGAAGCGAGAACTTGTTGGAAAAGACAATGGAATTAAATGTAACCTTCGCACTGCTGAAAACGGCCACAACACGCCTCACCTACATGCTCAATACTGGCAAAAGGAAGTTGTCCTTGATATGCCCTCAGGCAAAGTAATGACCGGAAATATCGATTCCAAAAGTTTCTAATATAGATAGGGCCTCTTGAATAGATTTCAATTTAAAGCAGATATTTGTTCAAAGCTAACAAATAATGGTTTTAAAACTATATAATTGTCCTTGTTATTAAAGGATGTCTGTGGTAAATCAACTTTTGCGAAAAGGATTCTAAAGATGATCCTCAACTTTTCTTTTAAGAACTTCCTCAGTTTTCGGGATACGCAGCAGTTCTCTTTCGAACCGATTTCAAGCAAAAAGGAACTTGGTCCTGTGCGAGTGGCTGCGATTTACGGTGCAAACGCTTCGGGCAAATCAAATTTCTTAAACGCTCTTAACTTTGTCTCTTACTTTGTTCGTACCGGTTACGCGGCAGGCGATGCGAAGTCTCAAATACCCATCGTCCCCTTTTTACTTGACTCGGAATCGCGATCAAATGACACAGAATTCTCGATAGATTTTATCGCCAGCAACTTAAAGTATGAATTTTCATTTGGTGTAAACAAAAATGAGGTTACATATGAGAATCTCACCGTGTATCGATCAAAACAGCCGTCCCTTCTCTATGACCGCTCATCGATAAACGGGGAACAGTCAATTAAATTTGGTAGCACCTTTACAGGCGCCAAAAAACAACTTTGGGATATCACGCGCAATAATTCTTTGTTCTTATCTGCCGCCGCGGCGGCTGGAAGTGATGTAATTCAACCCGCATTCGCAGCTCTTGCCAATGACATCAATCTCTATGATGCAACGCATTATCTAGCAGAGCTTGCCACCATAAAAAAGCTGTTTATCAACGATGACGCACGAGCTCAGATGCTATCTCAGCTCATTAAATATGCTGATATCGGAATTGACGGAATGGATGTCCGTCAAGCGGAGGGCGTCATGAGTTTAAAAGACTCGCTCGTTGGACTCGATGAGATTCCGGAAGAGGCACGTAATAAAATTGCAGAAGACTTTAAATGGTCGTTCGCTTATGACCTGTTCTTCCACCATAAAGGCTCGGGAGATGGCTTTTGGCTTGACTCCGCCCATGAATCGGAGGGCACAAAAGCTGCGCTGGCGTTTTTCTCGGTAGCCATACGCTCTTTAAGCAGCGGGGCCACAACAGTAATTGACGAGCTTGATTCGAGTCTTCATCCTACGCTCCTGCGCGACTTCGTCTCACTGTTCGCCGATCCCGACACAAATCCAAAGGGCGCGCAGCTCATCTTCTCAACCCATGATGTCACCTTGATGACGCGAACCAGCCCCATGGAAGAGGTGCTCGAACGTGACCAGGTCTGGTTTGTGGAAAAGGACTCTGAAGGTACTTCGCAATTAATTGCCGCGATGGAGTATTCCCCTCGTGCAAATGAGAATCTGGGGCGCAATTACTTAAACGGTGTCTATGTGCCGCTGCCCAACCCAAGTTTTCATCAACTTGTGGCCCAACTCATGAAGGAAGGTGCTGACATAGATGGCTAAAACAGAAAGGAGGGGACTTGCTCGCGGCCGCAAAAAGCAGACAAGAGCCAAGCGAAAGCGCCACCTAATTGTGTCCAATGGAAAGGTGACCGAAACCGAATACTTTAACTTCCTTATTACTGAAATGGACGTTCGCGGAAGCGTGCGGTATCGGCATATTGACGGAGACCCTTTGAAGGTGGCCAAGCAGCTTTCGCGAGAGCTCGATTCAGATAAAAAGGCCGTTAAAGCAGGCGAAATCGAAGCATTGAGTTCCGCATGGATCGTAGTCGATTCAGATGAATTCAGAAACCTAGCCGCAGCAGAACGAGAAGCAAAGACAAAGGGAGTTAGGCTCGCGATCTCCAACCCATGCTTTGAAGTATGGCTTATCGATCATGTCTCACCATGCCCGGAAACTTTTGCATCGACGCCACAATGTGAGAAAAGAGCGCGCGACCTTGGCGTTCTAAAATCTACTGACCCCAACAGGTCCTCCGCGTCAAAGTTCAAGTCGGTAAATCTCGAAATGATTGACGGCAACAAGGGCCAGGCTTTGACCAATGCCGCAAAGCACAATACGGATAATAAACGTCGTGCAAGAGAATTGAATCCGGACAACGTTGCCGCCTATCAAGTATGGACAGACTTGCCTGATCTTGTAGATGACGTATTTGGGTCGGGCCAATAGTGCGATTTATCCCGTGCTACGGCCAGTCACACTATTTCCCAAGAACCTGTAAAGGACGCAGTCATGCTTTGGAGCTACGTTCAGCTTGATGATGGCACTCAGCTTGCCTACTCAGAGATACGAGAAGATGGGGCCGTTCGCGTAGCTGTCGAGCGTCCCGTCGACTTTGGTTTTGACCATGCAGAGTGCTTTCTGCCTGCGGTCAAATGGTTTAATGTCGAAGGCTTCTCTGCGGACGATCTGGATTTCTTAACCAAGTTTGTCAGGTCAAATTCCCCATACATTTTCGAGCTCGCCGAACGCCAAAAAGCCGGACCGGCGGTTTCGGCGCTGGTCCCCTGATGTTTTACTGTTGAGCGGCAATTATCCATGATCTCGCCTACCGACATATCCACTGCGGTCTCCCGCGTGCTGGCTCGCTACGACGTCCGCGAGGCATATCTGTTTGGCTCCATCGCCCGAGGCGAGCAAGCGCCCGATAGCGATATCGACTTGCGTCTAGCCTGCGGCGCCACGATGACGTTTGGCACGCTATATGAACTTTCACTTGAGCTCGAAAAGGAACTTGGGCGAAAGGTTGATATCGTCACCAACCCACTAGAGCACATGCGCCCGGCCTTCCGCAAAAATCTCGAACAGGATGAGGTGCGTCTCTATGAAGCGAAGTAAACGTGACAGGGAGCTTACAGATACCATCCCGCAGCTCATTCCGCACGCCGAGCCCAACACGGAAAGCCTTGAGGCAATCCACGAGAGCGATGCGTTCTTTGCCAGGGGGAATCCCGGCCGCTTCGACAACGGCGCCGATCTTATCGATGCAGCTCTAAAAGTCCCTGAAATGTGAGAGAATTCAATCACCGAAGAGGCGATTGTCTCGGAAGTGTCAGACTGACGAGGTACGTACCTCGCCATTTTTGTACGTCTGCGGACATCGGAACTATCCCGCTAGCTACAAGCCTTCCTTTTGCTTGCTGCATTTGGGTTAGATAGAGCGGCTCGCCACCTTGGGTTAACGAGCGCGATTGCGGGGCTTCTTGACTCGTCTTGCATCGCTTTCCATTTATTTATATGCTTGTCCTAGAATTTGGTCGTAAGGCTCGACCAACGGAATCAAAAGAAAGCCTACCGAGAAGATCTTGGTCGCAGGGCGCGACCAACGCAATCTAAATAACGCTCGCGGAGAAGGCGCCTTCAATCGCACTGATTGGAGGCGCCTCTATTTTGGCTTATAAGCCACAGTTTCGTTTCAATGCCGTCAAAGCTCAAGGCCAGCGCGAGCGGCGTGTTCCCCACACTTGTCAAAGCTGCCGACAGCCACTGGATTGCCATATCCTTGGGGCCTACTTTGGTCGAAAGCGGGTCATGTGTACGTGTTATCGCAAGTAAACGTCCCTCAGCACCTCAACGACCTGTTGTGCCCCAACACCCTTGATCCTGATTGTTTTGGGATCGACGGGGTCCGATTCATAGGCCTCCATGAAGCGCCTCATGTCAGCACGAACCCCCTCGCTCATGGCGGGGTGCTCGTTGCCCGCGAGCAAGGTGGCGAGGCGGCAGACGTCGTTGCGGTGTTTCTTCACGGTCTTCTCGTCGACGGCCTGACCTTCCGCGCGCTTGGCAGACAGGTCAAGCCACGCCTTAGCTTTGAAGGGGATTAGCCCCTCGACCGACAGGACAGCGACGCCGCCGGCCGACACCCTGTTCTCGACAAGCAGTCTGTAGTATTCCTCGTCCAACAGAATCGCAGAAAGGCTGGAAACCTCATCGTCGATGTGAATCGGCATAAGGCCGGAATCCCCGTCGCGCAAGTTGATGTCGGTGCGTGCAAATAATTCCAGCATGGCGGGGAAGGCCAGGTCCTTCGGCTTAGAGAACCGGTAGAACTGCGGCTTCCCGCTACTCTTTTGTCTGTTCTCGTACCCGCCTTCCCGGACAAAGTCCCAAAAGACGCGGCCGAACTCAGGTGTCAGCGCCTCCACCAGAAGGACCAGATCGAGATCTTTAGTTGCTCTGAAATCCTGTCCGACCTCGCCGAACAGCAGGTCATAGGCGCCGCCACCGATTAGGACATATTCACCCTCGCGGCCCGCGAAACGCTCCCTGAACTTATCGATTCCCTTCATAATCAACCCCAAGCACTCGATTCAAGACGTACTCGATCTCGCCCGCGACGCGCGGGTCGTCCCTCACATCGTCGGGAAGGGATAGGATGGCGGAAAGCGGGTCGACAACACACCCGGGCGCTGGCTCGGGCTCGTAGCGCAGTACCTGCACTACGCACGCGGCCTCCTCTGACTCGTCGAATCCAGAGTTACGCGCACCGGTCGTCAGCCCCAGGGCGCGCTCTTGCGCTTTGGTCGCGGTGAAAGTCGGCCAGGGGTCGTCCTGCAGCATCGAGAGCTCGCACAGCGCCGAAACTCCTCCTGGTGGAAGGCCCGCATCAGGTATGCGGGTCAGGCGATACTCCCTTGCGACCGGACTTGCCATGTATGGTTCCAGCCGCCGCCACAGCGCCATCTTATTCCGGTCGGGGCGTAGGACCCGTCGGCGCCCTTCGGACACGACGATCGAGGGGTCGACGGCAGCGAGTTCGTCGAACGCGCGAGAGACGGTCATCTTTGCTACAGCGAGAACACTCGCCGCCCGAGTGACGTTGGCTCCCTCGAGTTCACCGTAGAGCGCCATGATGGCGAGACGCTGCGCCTGGGGCGAGAGCGTCTCGACTCTTACCTGCTTACGGTCGCCCGTATGGCCCTTGCCGCCATTCAGCGCAACTCCCAGGAACGGCAGGTACACCTGCTTGTCTGCAGCTACGAAGGCGAGGCCGGTCTCAAGCATTCGCTCGACCCTATAGCCCGTGGCGCTCTCGAGAGCGAAAGCCACGGGAACCCCCAGAGCTATCTCAAGCGTGTTGCGGTGTTTCGCCATGGTCTTCACCGTCGCACTCTCGATGGGGAAAGCCATCACGAACGGCACGCCGAAGGCGGTCCACCGCTCAAGGGAGTACAGCCCCCTCAGATACAGGGGAAGCCCCGAGACATCAATGGGCTCACGCTCGACCCTCGAATGCAGCATCTTCTCAACGAATTCCCGCATGTCTCGCCTCCTTTTATAACATGCTGTTTTGAAATGTAACATTTACTATGTTACACGGCAAACTATTTAGTTACATTTAAAGATGTCCTGTGCATACTTCCGGACTGGGCGAGTCTTAGAAGCCAGTATTGAACTCAAACTCGGTTCCATGAACCCTCTTGCTCTTTGAATACAGGTATCGCTCTAGCGATAGTGTGCTATACTATCGCTAGAGCGATATCTGTTAGGAGACTCGCGTGGAACTGTGGCATGGTTCTCAGAAAATCATTGAGACTCCCCAGCTTGGCCTGGGGAAAGTCCATAACGACTATGGACAGGGATTCTATTGCACAGAGAGTCTCGATCTTGCAAGGGAATGGGCATGTTCGCGTGATGCCGATGGCTTTGCGAATCGCTATGAACTCGATATGGCCGATCTCAAGGTACTCGACCTGCTATCGCCGCAATATTCAGTTCTGCATTGGATTGCGTTGCTTGTAGAGCATCGTTCTTTTCGCAAGGACACCGCTATTGCCGTGGGGGCGTGCGAATATCTCCACGATCATTTTCTACCTGACACGAGCGCTTACGACGTGATAAGGGGATGGCGTGCGGACGACTCGTACTTTAGCTATGCCAGAGCTTTTGTGAACAATACGATTAGTGTCGACCAGCTTGGTCGATCTATGAGGCTCGGCAACTTGGGAGAGCAGATTGTGCTCAAAAGCGAGCGCGCGTTTAAGAGCATTCGTTTTGCTGGATTTGAACGTGCACCGCAAGCTCTGTATGGCCCATTGGCCAAGGAGCGAGATGAAGCGGCAAGGGCGCAGTATCGGGAGCTACTTGCCGAAAATCCGTTTGAGGGAATTCGTATCGTCGATATCATTCGAGAGGGGATGACGGGCGATGACCCACGCCTATAGTGAGATGTATCTCGAGGATGCCATGAGAACGCTGGGAGAGGCGGTCGACTTTGCCCTCTGTGACCAAGGGTTGACTCCAGTCGAGTTGACGGCGATCCTGTCGAACGCTTTTGAGATGAAACAGTTTGAGCGCGGTATGCCTCGCGTCGTCTGCGGCATGGCGGGCGACGAGCTCGCGCGCGATATTATCGCACATGCGGGACTGACCCCCGTCGAATGCAGGGAGACCTATCCGTTCGACCGTTCGCCTCAGTATTGGGCGGGCTGGGTTTTGGCCTATGCACAATGGATGTGCAGCCTAGGCTTTAACGAGCTACTCGAAGTCGCTCCGCTCGATTGGATCATCGGCTCGTACCATCCGCTCCACGAGGCCTCCGAAGACAAATTCGCCCAGATTGTCATTGATAAATGGAACGATGCCCAGGTAGACAAAAAGGGCCTCAAAGCGGCACGAAAGGCGGCCGGCCTAACGCAAAAACAGCTCGCCGCCCAATCGGGGGTTAAACTTCGCGCCATACAACTCTACGAGCAGAACCAGCTCGACCTACGCCGCGCCTCGGTCTCCTCGGCATTGGCGCTCGCAAACACGCTCGACTGCTGTATTGAAGACCTCATCTGGCAACCGATCGTTCTGGAGTACGACTCCTAATGCCACCGTGTTGTGCTCCCCGGTATTGCATCCCACGTATAGAATCAAAGCATCCGCACGCCTGCCATTATCTTGATTGGAAGCCATATGGAGATTCCCAGCACCCTGTGCAGCAATGTGTACGACTTCGCGTTTTGCCCCGAGCCCTGCTACGACCGCCTGGCCGACCTCGCCGATCCCGAGGACTGGGGTCCTAGCAACCGCATCCTCAAAAACTACCTGTCGTTTTCGTTTAGCCGCGCGGTGTTTTTGACCGAGCGCGACGTGGACCAGACCGCACCGTCCAACCTGCCGCTGGTGTTCGACGACGACCAATGCCTGTTCAACACCGGCCTGTACACGCGTCGCTACGAGACCATCTACGGCCTGTTTGAGCCCAACACCAAACCCGACGCGCGCCAGCGCTGGTTTTTGAAGGGATTCTTTAAGGAAAGCGACCCCATGCTGGTTTCGTTTGAGTACCTGCCGTGCCGCGTGCGCTTTGCCGAGGACCCCTCTGAGCTTGTCTTTGACTATCGACTGCCCATCCGTTCCAACATCGACCACATTCTGGGCGATGAGGAGAACCTTACGCGTATTCCCGCAAGCCTGATGGGGGAGGGCAACTCGCTGCTGCTGCGCCGCGCCTTTGAGGGCGCCGTCGTAGAGGCCGCCCGCCGCGCCGCCGCTAACTACACGCTCGCCGTCCCGCAGTTCTACGGTGGCCGGATTCAGTTGCTGCTGCCGCTGTGTCTGACCGGCGACAAGCCCGAGTTGGCGCTGACCATCCAGCGCGAGGACGGCTTCTACGCCGCGCGCACCTGCCTCACGCTCGACATGGCCTACAACAATGCGCGACTCATTTGCCGCCCCGAGACTTCGTGGATTAAGCGCTAAATGGCTGTTTAACTGCTGGTTTGTCGGTTGCTTTGGTTGCTTTGGCTTGGCCAACACCGACGAATTTAAAATCGAGGACAAAAAGTTCTTGGTAAACCACGCGCTGCTATGATAGTATCTCTTTTGCCGAAAGGCGACGGGCGATTGGCTCAGGGGTAGAGCATATCCTTCACACGGATGGGGTCACAAGTTCGAATCTTGTATCGCCCACCATCAAAAGCGCAGGCCAGAGATGTTAAATCTCTGGCCTTTTTCTTTTTGACACCAAGAGTGACACCAAATCTGACACCAAAAATAAATCATGGTCGTTTAAGGTGTATTTTTTTATCGCAACCTCTTTTGCTGACGTCATTGCACGTTCTGTATATAACGCATGCGTATTTTCATTGAATTCCCCATGTGATTCATGCGCAAATGTGGAGACAGGGACCACACGCCCAGAGCTCCTTCCAGCGGATTTCTATCACACGAGGGATTTTCGGCAGAACTCGTCAAGCTATTGGTCAGTGTTTGGTCAGCTTCCGGTACTTACCCGCATGATGCCCCAGTAGATAATCGGCGATGTCCGCAATCCGCACGGCCTATGGCCGATACCAGGGGAGACGCAAATGGACGAAATCATCTGCGCAAACACCGCATTCCGCTACTGGCGCTGCCCGCCTCAGGTGCGCGATCTCTACCCGCGCCTGCCCAACTCCGAAGACGGCTGGCGAGCCCTGTCCCAAGCCCCTTTCGTAACCGAAGTCCTCAAGACGCCAGTCATCACAGCAGCATCAACACGAAGCAACCTGCATTCCGAGACAAGACGGACCATTCGATGGAACAGCGCCTATACAGAGAAGGTTTCCATCGACACGGGTATGGGCTTTAGCGTCACAGACCCTCTTAATACACTATTCACCATGACTCGAAGCGTGTCTTCATGCGACCTAGTTCTGGCTATGTACGAGTTTTGCGGATGGTTCTCGGTTTTTAAACCATCGCTCGCGGTCAACATGGCACTTGAACAGGCAAATTCAGAAGAAGAGCATTACACCACAGAGAGTCTGTTTGAACTAGACGAATCCCAGGACGAGGCCCCATGGAAGCGAGTCTATGCTCGGGCGCACCAGAAGGACGGCGAGAATAATCAAAGCGGGCAGCAGGATGATGGATCCGGAAATAAAGCTAACGGAAAGGGCACGTCGCTCTGGATGAGAAAGCCTCTTATTGAATTAGAAGAACTTCACAAATTTGCAGCTAAGGTTAAGGGCGAGATGTGGGGAAAGCAATTCTACAAAGCCGCGCAGCAGGTAATGGGTATTGCGGCATCCCCGCTAGAAGTTGCTGGAATCATGTTGCTAAGTCATCCGAGGCGTGCCGGCGGAGCGGAGTTTAAAAACATATACGTCAACGACTTAACACCGCTGTTGAATTCAGCTCGGAAAATCGCGGGTCAGAAAATCTGTTATGGCGATATCGTCATCGTAAACCCAATAACAATGAAGGCTGTGATTATCGAACTTCAAGGGGAGGTTATCCATGGATCGGGCGCCGTGCTTGACCACGATGCCACACGAATGACAGCATTGCAAAGCATGGGATACGACGTATTTCTTGTAACCCATGACATGCTCAATAATCACGATCAGCTTGATGCCATCATTCACAGCGTGTGTGAGCGATTGGAGTTGCGCTACAAACCAAAAACTGAAGCGATGAGATGCGCTGAGACCAGATTGCGGGCCAACGTTCTGTGCAATTGGCTTGGTATTGGTAAGTAATAATGCCCAAATGAGCATTTCTCAATACTTTATATGCTGCCAGTAATTAAGTGCCATTTTAAAACCATGCCGGTTTACTACGTTGGATTGAGGGTGGCTGAGCACACCGAATTCGCCGCTCGTAAAACCGCAGGTAGATTGCCTGCCCGTTTTGCGAAAATAGGCGTGAGGTCGAAAAGCCGGGAATCGACGTAGTAAACCGGTCTGTTTATGAAGCGACCAGCTGGGGCGAGCTACGCGCGGTTCCGTAAATTGGCCCGAAGGTGTGCAGCGGGGCTCAGGCCCCCGGAAGCACCGTGGATCGCTTTGGTCTGGCCGACGGCATCTGGGGCGACATGCCGAGCCCCGGGAAGGGCGGGCGGCGGGCTTGCCGCCGCCCGCGGGGCGCGCCCCGCGGGCTATTTCGGGCATCGTGTGCCTCTTCGGCCTCGTGCCCGTTCCCCGCGACGTAGAATAATTTCCAAAATTATCCTTGCATCGTCGTCCGAGTTCCCGTATAGTAATTCTTCGCACGGGGGCGTAGCTCAGCTGGGAGAGCGCTTGACTGGCAGTCAAGAGGTCAGGGGTTCGATCCCCCTCGTCTCCACCCGAACATTGAATGAGGCTCCAACGTAAGTTGGGGCCTTTTTTATATCTAACGATTTACGCCATGTGTTGGTTGGGTAGCATCTTGACGACATGCCCATTGTTAATTACGAATATGAATGTTAATAACTTTACGTCTCTGGATGGCAAATCTAGTTTGCAGCGCTAATAACAAAGAGGCCGGGTGTAATGCCCGGCCTCAAAATACTCTGGTGGGCCCTCCGGGATTCGAACCCAGAACCCAGGGATTATGAGTCCCCTGCGCTAACCGTTGCGCCAAGAGCCCTTATGAACGGTGAATGCAATTCTAATAAAGCAACTCAGGCATAATTTCTTCGCTTCACGTCGTGAAATACTACCATGCACGAGCAAGTCGCACAACGCAAGATCAAGTCCAATGCTAAACAACAACCAATCTAGGCGCGTCGTAGAAATGACGTGTTTTAGAAAAAATTAAGGCCATTAATTCAGGGCTCCAACACATTTAACCGTGAAATCAAGCCCATGTCATTTCAAAACCATGCCGGTTTACTACGATGGATCGGCGACTCCCGAGCACCGCGTGTTCTCCGTTTGCAAAACCACAGGTAGGGAGCCCGACGGTTGCGCGAAAAGGCGTGCGTGGTTGAACATTCCTGTTTCATCGTAGTAAACCGGCATAGTTCTGAGGCGCAGAGGAGGGGCGGTTCGCAATCGGACCCGATAATGGGACTGGCGGCGCACAGGAAACTCGGTTGTGCGGGGCGGGTCGTGTTCCGCGCGCGCCGACGCGGGCGAAAGTTTTTCCAAAAATGTCCTTGCATCGCCGTCGGAGTTCCCGTATAGTACTTCTTCGCACGGGGGCGTAGCTCAGCTGGGAGAGCGCTTGACTGGCAGTCAAGAGGTCAGGGGTTCGATCCCCCTCGTCTCCACCCGAGCATTGAATGAGGCTCCAACGCAAGTTGGGGCCTTTTTTCATATAGGAACACAAGGTCAAAGGCGGCACCATGATCCTCCTGGTCGACAAGATCGAAAAAAGCTTCGGCGCACGCGTCCTCTTTAGCGGCGCGTCCTTCCAGATCAACCCCGGCGAGCGCTTCGCGCTCGTGGGACCCAACGGCGCCGGCAAAACCACCATGCTCAAGATCATCATGGGCATCGACAGCCCCGACGCCGGCCAGGTCCAGTACGCCAAGGACTGCCAGGTGGGCTACCTAGAGCAGGAAACCAACCTGGAGCACAAGGACACCACCATCCTCGCCGAGGTTATGGCTGCCGCCAAGGAAATCCGCCGCATGGGCGAGCGCGCCAACGTGCTGCAGGCCCAGATCACCGAGCTCTCCGAGCAGGGCAAGGACGTCGACGCGCTCCTTAACGAGTACGGCCAGGTCCAGGACCGCTTTGAGCACCTGGGCGGCTACGAGCTCGAAAGCAACGCCCGCAAAATCCTGTCCGGCCTGGGCTTTAAGGTCACCGACTTTGAGCACCCGTGCTCCGAGTTCTCGGGCGGCTGGCAGATGCGCATCGCGCTGGCCAAGCTCTTCCTGCGCCATCCCGACCTGCTCCTTCTGGACGAGCCCACCAACCACCTGGACCTCGAGAGCGTCCAGTGGCTGCGTGGCTTTATCGCCAACTACGACGGCGCCGTCCTCATCGTCAGCCACGACCGCGCCTTCATGGACGCCTGCGTCGACCACGTCGCCGC
>ERZ1034984.1271-NODE-1271-length-24497-cov-5.934498_pt1 | contig 24497 bp, 17 predicted proteins | sample MGYA00520589_ERZ1034984 | MGnify/ENA primary metagenome ERZ1034984 (study PRJEB33766, sample SAMN09781790) | gut metagenome | biome: gut microbiome | host: Homo sapiens | place: Madagascar | study: EMG produced TPA metagenomics assembly of the PRJNA485056 data... | reverse complement strand
CGTAACGCGCGTAGTAGCCATTTCCTGCGGCAGCGCGCTCGAAAAGCGCCAGCGCCTGCGCTGCATCTGCGCTGAGGCCGCGTCCGTGGAGATGGCAAAGACCCAGATAGAGCATGGCGCGCCGATCACCGCGCTGCACGCCGGCTGCAAAGGCGCGCACAGCGGCAGCGTCGTCCTGCGCCAGCACCACGCCATAGTAGCGATATTCTGCGAGCGCCTGCTCTGCGCGCTCGTCGCCAGCCTGCTCATAGAGGGCGCAGGCCCGCTCGAGATCACGCGGGCAGCCGCTGCCGCTGAAAACGAGCCGCGCCAGCATGCTCAGATGATTCGGCTGCGGATCGAGGTCGCAGGCCTCCTGCGCGTAGCGATAGGCGAGCTCCGGCGCCGCCTTGATATAGTAGAAATCATGCTGATAAATGAGCGCCAGCGTGTAGCAATTCGCCGCCGAACGATCGTCCAGAAGCGCGAGAAAATACTTCGCCATCTCCTCGCCGCTCGTTTCCAGCAGCGTGCGCGCTTTCTCCACATCCTGCGCCATGCCGCGCCCGTGGAGCGCGCAGCAGCCAAGGCAGAACTGCGCCGTGCGCCGCGCCAGCGTATTGTCGCTGGCAGCCGCTTCTTCGTAGAGAGCGACAGCCTGCGACATATCCTGCGCCACGCCGACGCCGTACTCGAGATGTACCGCCTGGAGCACGCGGAAATACGCATCGCCCTGCGCTGACTGGGCGCAGAGAATAGCGTAGGCCTTTTCTGTATCCCGAGCCACTCCGCGGCCGTGCTCATACGCCTGCGCCACGCGCAGCACCGCCGGCCGCCAGCCAGCGAGCAGCGCCTGCTCCCAGCGGCGAAAGGCCGCCTTGTCGTCGCCGCGCGCAGCCAAAAGCTTGCCAGCCCAGTAGGCAGACTCGCCGCTCTCGTCGCTGTCAGCGAGGCTGTCGTAAAGCGCCAGCGCAGCGTCCTCCGCCGCTTTCGCGTCCCCGCCCAGCGCCTGCCGACAATCGGCGAGCACGCGCCAGATCTGCGCCAGCTCGTCGTCATAGAAGCTCGACGCATAGTCTGTGCAGGTCGCGAGCAGTTCCTCTGCCCGCGCCAGATCCTGCGCCACGCCGCGCCCTTCGGCGAGCAAAAGCCCCATCCGCGCATAGGCGGCGACGTAGCCCTCCTGCACAAGCGGCTCGTACAGCGCAGCCGCCTGCGCAGCTTCGTCCGCTTCTTCGTGACAGAGCGCCAGGTAATAATTCGCCAGCTCATAGCCGCGCGCAGCAGCCAGCTCGTAGAGCCGCATCGCCTCAGCGCGATCCCGCGCCACGCCCTCGCCGTTGTCGTAGCACAGGCCCAGGGCGCAGGTTGCCTGCGCCTGACCAGCCTCCGCCGCTTTCGCGTACCAGTCCGCCGCCCGTGCAAAATCCTGCGCCACGCCATAGCCGTGGTAGCAGCAGTACGCCAGATGCGCCTGCGCCTCGGGATCGTCTGCAAATGCGCTGCAATAGGAAAAATACGCCGCATAATCCTGCGCCTCGCGCAGACGTTTGGCCTCTTCAACAGAAAATCCTTTCATTTCATGCACGGCGCCGCCCGCAGGCAGCAGCCGTCCCTCCCTTCATCTTTTATACTCTCATCGTAGCGCCTCTTCGCGTCGCTGGCAATCGACGATCGGAAAATTTGGTGAAAAATCCTCACTCGCCAAACAATCTCGCCTGCTCGCGCACACGCCGCGCCACCTCGCGGGCGATCTCATGTTCCGGATCTGCAAAGCGGATCCCAGCGCCGTAGCCCATCAGGCGCACCGTGATGTCCCACACATCCCGCTGCTGATAGGCGAGCGTCAGCGTGTAGCGCCCTGCTTCCGCATCAAAGCTGCAGCGCTTCTGCCACGGCGAAAACTCAGTGAGAATGCGATCAGCAAGATTGCGCACGTCTGCAAACTGCACACACACCTCCTGCCATTCTGCCTGGCGCAGCGCCGTCAGCTGCTCCGCTGCCTGCGCGCGGCCAACGCTCGGCGCATCCAGCTGCACGCTCTCGATGCGCGCGAGATTGAGCGTCACGATCTCGCCATTGTCGGCGCAGAATCGTCCCTGAAAGCGGTCGTCGCGCAGCGAATAGACGAGCACCAGCGGCGTATAGCGCCCGCAGCGGCGACCAGCAAAGCGCGTGCGATAGCAGAGCGCAAGATCGCGCCCCTGCGCCAACGCCGCAAGGATCTGCGGCAGCACCTGCTGCTCCCGCGCCAGCGCCTCAGCTGGAAAATGGAAGCGGTCGATGTGCACGATCTTTTCCAGCGCCAGCGGCACAAGCTGCGGACATTTTTCTGCCAAGAGCGCCTGCAGCGCGCGCGTTTCCGCATCCGAAAGGAAGCAACCGCGGCGTTTGTCAGCCAGCGCCGCCGCGAGCCAGCGCAGCTCCAGCACCGACAGCGGCACCACATCGCGATAAAAACGCAGCCCCGGCGCACACTGGTAGCGCGAACGCAGCGCCGCAACCGTCTGCGCCTCGCCCTTGAAGACACAGCGCTGCGTTGCTCGGCGCGTGACGCTGCCGCGCTCCACAAGATCGCCGCCGAGAAGCGTCTGTACCAGCTCCTGCGGCAGCGTGTGCTCTGTTTCGCTGCCGAGCTTCAGATAGTGTGCGCCCAGCGCCGCGCGAATGCGCGCGTCGAGCTCCGCCTCGGTGCAAAAAGCCGCGTCCTCCTCGGCGCTGAGATCGCAGAACACCTCCGCCATGATCTGGTAATACACGCTGAACACCTCGTTAAAAAACTGCTCATGCGTGCGCGCCTGCGTGCCTGCGCCGAGACGCTCGCGCAGCGCTGGCGAAAGCTGCCAGCGCTCCCCGCCGGACCCGCGCTCCTGCTGCGGATGCCCCGCCGCCATCGCAGCGACATCCTCCGCCAGCGCATCCTCCAGCCCCTCACAGGAAAGAATGCGCCCGTAAAAGCTGCGCAGCCAGGGCCGCATCTCCTTCGCGTCGCAAACCGTCACGCGCAGCGTCGCCGTGCCAGCGCGCTCATCGAACGTCACCCTGCCGCCGCGACATTCCCGCAACAGCCGCCGCGCAATGTAAGGCTCTTCTTTCGCATCGCAGCGGATGCAGAGCGCCACCTCCTGCAGCGCTGGCGGAGCGGCAGCGTTGTGCGCCTGCGTGCGCCCCGTCGAGCTGCCCCAGACATACGGCAGCATCGCCCGCGCCCGCGCAATGTCCGCATCCAGCTCCGCCGCCTCGCGCCCGAGACAATCGCGCACCGCCGCGTCCTTGTAAAGATAGACCGCATCGATAAATTCCAGCCGCAGACTCGCCAGACTGCGATGCTCTGGCTCGTAGAAAAGCAGATGGCTGCGGCCCTGCATCGTGCTCCGACGCAGCTCCAGCGGCCAGCAGAGCAGCTCCGTCTCCAGATCCGACGTGCCGTGGCGATAGACCACGCGGCACCACAGCCCCTGCTCCATCGCCGCCAAGAGATCCACCGCCGTGAAATCGTGCAGCGCCTGCATGAAATACGCGTGCTTGAAGCGGAACGGACGCGCGCCCGTCTCGCCCAGCCGATCCAGCAGAAACGTGCCCAGCACCCCGCAAGGCAGCGTCTCCCCATAGAACTGCAGAAACGTCTGCAAATGCTGCGTAAACTCCTCATCCACCGCCTCGCCACAGCGCACAAGCTCCGCCAGCGTCAGCTGCCCACGCCGCCAGTAGCGATTGCCTGCGCCGCCGCGGCTGCCGCTCTGCTGCTCGCAGACGAGGATCCCCAGCGTCGCCAGATCGTCGAGGCGATTGTTCAGCGTGCGCGCCTCGCCAGCGCCGATCAGCGCCAGCAGGTCCGCCGTTTTGAAGGGACCGCCCGCCGCCAGCACATCCTCCAGATGCATCTGCCGCTCCTCGTCCTCCTGCACCGCCGGCGGCAGCGCGCGCAGAGAAAATTTCCCGCTGAGCAGCGCCAGCGTGTGCAAAAACGTCGCCGGATAGGCCACCGGCTTGTACTTGCAGAAGCGATAGACGCGGTGGAAAGGATTTTCCTCCATCTGCTCCGAATCCGCGCTCGCAAACCGCACCGCGCCCGGCTCCTCCGCCCAGTCCAGATAATCCGCCAGGATCCCGTTCAGCCGCCGCCAGTTGTCGTAAGAAGCCAGCGGCTTGTAGCCATAGCCATAATAATCCAGCAGCGCCCGCCGAAACTTTTCGTCAAACTTCCCCGCGCTGACAAGCTCCCGATGCACAGCCATCGCGCCCACCTCCGTTGTCGTCGTTGTTATTATTATACGATATCCGATGACGCTTGCCAATCGCGCCATGCGCAAATGAAAAACGGAGCCTGGTGTTCAGACTCCGTTGTATGATCATATACTGAGAAACCGCTGCAAAATCGCCGCCACCTGGGCGCGGGTGGCGCTCGCCTGTGGCTGCAGCTGGTCTGCGGTGACGCCGCTGATCAATCCCTCTGCCACTGCCCATTGCATGGTTTCTGTTGCCCAGGCGCTTGGCTGGTCGCTATAGACTGAGAGATCGGCGCGGGCTGAAACATTCTCGCCCTTGTACGCCGCGTAGTTCATCAGGATCGCTGCCAGCTGCTCGCGGGTGATGGCATCGTTTGGTCGGAAGGTGTTGTCTTCAAATCCATTCACAACGCTGACGCTCGCTGCCCAGTTCACAGCCGTGGCGTACCAGTCATTATCGTCCACGTCGGCGAAGCCTGCGGATTCAGCGCTGGTGACATTTTCCAGTCGCGCGAGAATCGACACGATCATCGCACGCGTCGTCGTGGCCTCCGGCGCAAATTCTGTGTCGCTCACGCCGGTCATCAGACCTTGGTCGTAGGCGTATTGCACGGCGTCCTTATACCACGCGTCTGGCGCTACGTCGATAAAGATCTCGCTGACGTCGGTGGTTGGTTCTGGTTCGATCTCGCCGAAAATCACCTCGATGGTCACATCGCTCTCCGGCTGCTCGTAGCTCCAGCTGCCGTCAGGATTTTCTGTGACGGGAACGCGATTGCCGTCCTCATCGGTGACGATGACCTCCTCAACTTCGTAGCCGTCGTCTGGCTTCGGCGTGATGGTCACGGTGTCGCCAGCTTCTGGCGCGTCGTTATCGATCTCCACGCTACCGTGGTCAGGCTCGCTGACGTCGATCTCCGGTGACTGGTCGTCAGGCTCGCTCGGCGTGGACGGGCCGCTTGGGACGGATGGCGCCGGATCTTTTTCAAACACAGCCTGAATGCTGACGTTTGCCGCCGACATGGTGAAACTGTTGTCAGCGATCGTCAGATCTTCCGGCGTGACCTTCCAGCCCACGAAATGATAGCCGTCGCTCGCTGCCTGCGTGAGCATCACGGTTTCTCCCTGCTTGGCCGTCGTTTTATCTGCGGATGCACGACCGCCCTCAGTGGCGCTAACGTTGACGCCAAAGCTCTCCTCCGTGACGCTCACCGTACACTCAGCTGTCGCTGCTTCGTGTGTGCTGGTTTCCTCCACGCGCGCAGTGAATGTGTAGCTTGCGGTTTCATTCGGCAGGTTGGCTGTCCAGGTATTTCCCTCACCTGGAGTAACCGAAACCGCCTGCGCAGCTTCGCCGTTCTCACCATTCTTCTCTCCGCTGACGGAAATCGTCTGACCATCACCGAGATATTCAGCCGTTGCGGTGAGGGTGACTGTCCCGCCGCCTGTCAACGTCTCTGGATCAGCTGTGAGCGTCAGCGTTGGCTGCGTTTTTTGTGCGACGGTTACAGTCAGGGAAGCGACAGGGGATGCTGCAACGACAATTTTTCCGCTGTTTCCGTCGGTTGGATCAGTTGTTTCTCCTACGCCTGCAAACGATGCAGTGATGGTTTGATTTTCCCCAGCGCTCAGTGTCATCGCTTCTGTTGTTGCTGTATAGGTTCCTGCTTCGTCCGTTTCTTTAAACTCGAGGTCTTTTTTCTCGCTCCCCACTGTAAAGCTCACGGTTTTTCCTGTCAGCAGCTCCAGCGGTGCAGAGGTGGTGAGGGTGGCTTTCACCTTGACCGTGCTGCCGGCAGGTACATTGTTGGCGTTGATTGCTGCACCGCTTTCGTCCACAAGCGACAGCGCCAGCTGGCTGCCATATTCAATGGTGCCGTTGTTCGTCAGGGTGCCGCCAGTATTATTGAGGGTGCCGATTTTCAGCGTCACATTCTCGCCAACCGTCAGTCTCTGGTTCTGGCTCATTTCAAGCGTGCCAATTTCAAGTGTGTCCTCTTTAAGGTTGAGATCCTGCGACAGCGTGATGGCGGTACCGGTGCCATAAATCTTCCCGGAATTGTTCTGCACGATCAATCCGCTCCACTTGCTGGTATCCCCGTTGTCAGAAATAGCAGCATAATCGCCACCATTGGTAGCAGTGGCAATGATGATGGCATTCCCATCTTCGCCGGTGGAGAACGTTCCTGCTGCATTACCGAATATACTGCCTGTTCCCCTGCCTATCCCGCTACATGCGCCGGTCGCTGTCACCATCCCGCCAGAGATATTAACCGTGCCACCTGCTGCATTGCTCCCGCCACCGATGCCAGCGCCTGTATCGTTACTGCTCGCGTTCACCGTGCCGCCGTAGATGGTCACTGTGCCGCCTGTGGTACAGCGGATGCCGGCATTTTCCTCCCCCCGAGCGCTCACCGTGCCGCCATGGATGGTCAGGTTGCTCTCCGAGGTGCCCAAAGAAATACCCGCCTTCCTGAGCAGAGAATGATCAGCACTCAGCTCGCCGGCCTCACCATTCCCAGCTTCGCGGTAGATGGTCAGGGAGCTGCCGTGAGCGATGCTGATGCCATTCTGTGCATTCAGGGTGGTGCCATTTTTAAGGATCAGGTGTACATCGCCAGTGACCGTTACAGGCAGAGAACCGGTTCCGTCACCAGATGACGGGCCCTCGATCTTACCACCATTGCTGACGTACCAATGCGCTTGGTCATCATTTGCGCCAAGGTTTATGGAATGTGAACTAATTACAATATAATTTGATGCTGTATCTTCTTGCATCTCTCCGTCTTTATAAACCAGATATGTTATCTCCTCCGCTGCGCGCTGGCGCTGCGCCGAGAGGAAGAACGCTGACGAGAAGCGCGAAGGCGAGCAGCGCGCTCGTGATTTTTCTGTCAGGCTTACGCATAGACGCCACCCCCTTTCGCGCTGCGCGGGGACACGAAAAACAGACGCACGGCGGGCGCGGAAAATCCACGCACGGAATGCGTCTGTGAAAAATGCTGGTTAAATTTAATTTTTGGCGCGCAAAGATCAGCGCAGACTACGCGCTCTGCTCTGCTCTGCTCTGCGAGCATACTGGAGAGGGTCATGATGGTCAATCCTTTCCTGTGGGATTTTTCGTAATTTTTATGATTATACCACATTTTTGCAAATCTGAAAATCTGTGGCTTCGCTTATTATACCACAAAACTGTGGAAGGGTGTAGGGTTCTTGCAGAAATCCTGCGCTTTGCGCAGACGGCTGGGCGGTGGCGCAAAATTTTTGACGAGGCGCAGATTTTTTGGCGCAGAAAATGCAGCGCGCTTTCCGCCAAACGCTGACAAATCTGGCGGTGCGGCAAATTTTCCAGCGGATCTCGCTGCGCAAAAAAATTGACCAGCGACAGCGGCGTTTGTCTCTGGCCAATTTTCATTGATCTATTTTTTATTTTCCGCTGATCATCCGCAGCGCTCAGTCGTCGATGACGCTTTCGAGCTTGAGATTGTCCATCCAGTGGGCGAACCAGAAACCGACGACGAAGGCGACGAGGCTCACGAGCACGTCGACGGCGCCGGTGAATTCTGTCGGCAGGATCATGATGATGGAGCTTGTGACGAAGCCGAGGATGAGCTTGGTGACGATGGCGTAGTGATTTTCCAGCAGGCGGTTCATGACGCGCGCGAGGAGCAGCACGGTGATGATGAAGCCGATGCCGAGAGGAATGCACACGGCCATGTCAAGATTGCCGATGCCGGCGGCCATTGGCTGGTAGAGCCCCATGAAGAGCAGGAGCGACGAGGAGCTGAGGCCGGGCACGATCATGGAGAGTCCCCAGATGAAGCCGCAGAACACGTACCAGCCAAAGTTTGGCGTGAGGCCACTGGCGCCCATGCCGCTTTCCATGACGCTGAAAAACACGAAGGAAAAGGCGAGGCTGATGACGAAGCCTGTCCAGCCTTTGGTTGGGTGGCTTTCGGTGGTGTTTTTGAAAAGATTTGGCATGGTGCCGCAGATCAGGCCGCTAAAAAGCGCCATGGCGATGGCGGCGTAGGCGCTGAAGAAGATCTCGACGAGCTTTGCCAAGAGCACAAATCCGACGAGCCCGCCGATGATGATGGGGATGAAGAGGCCGCTCTGTTTTTTGAAGGTGCGGATGGGATGCTCGAGGAAATTCATCATTGGCTCGTAAATGCCGAAGGCGACGCAGAGCACGCCGCCGCTGACGCCGGGCAAAATGGCGCCGGTGCCGATGATGGCGCCCTGCAGCATGAGGACGAGCCAGCGGATTTTTTTGATTTTTTCTGTGATCATTCTATCTCCTTTCGTTCAGTTAGGAGTGCGGAGTGAGGAGTGAGGAGTTGTTTCGAGCCTTGCATAAGTTCGTCGCTACGTTATCACGGAGATCAAGCTCGCAGCGCAGCAACGAACGCTCGCAGTGCAGCAAATAACTCCTAACTCCGAACGAGTGAAACGCGTTCGGCCGCGAAGCGGCTCACTCCCAACTCCTAACTCGCAAGGCGGTCTATTGCTTCATAGGCGCTGGCGCCTGGCAAGGTCAGCAGGTATTCGTAGAGACGCGCGGCGAGCATGTAGCAGCTGGCGGCGTCGGCGGTGGCGGAAGGATCGGCGAAATTCTCAGCCAGGGTGGCGTCGAGGATGTTGCGCGCCTGGAGGAACTGGCGGCTTGCGGCAAAATCTGCCGGCGCGGCGCTGCCGTCGAGGGCGGCGACTTTCTCGGCGAGGGCGGTGAGCATTTCCTCGTTGTTGGTCTCCTCGTTCACGGCGATGCGTGGCTCGAGGGCGAGGCCGGATTTTTTGACAACGGTGTTCATCATATTCGCAAAGCGTGGGCCGCTGACGGTCTCGTCGAGACGATAGTCGTTGTCGTAGCCGCCGTCGGCAAAGCCCATGCTGCGGATGACCTTGAGGCCGTCGTAGGCCCAGTGATCCATGACGGCTTCGTGGGTTTCGGTGTGATCGAGGCGCGCGCCCTGATCACGCAGCAGCTGCTGGATCTCGGCGATGTCGGCGTCGGACGCGAGCAGATCGCGCAGCACGCGGATGTTCTCATCCTCCAGCGCGACGCGCGCGGCGACGCCGGCGGCCTGAGCGCAGGCCATGCCTGTCGGCACGATGCGCGCGCTGCCGGCGGCCATGGAGGTGTAGCCGGCGGCGCGGCCGACGATCATGAGGCCGTCGATGTTCTGCGGAATGAGGCTGCCGAGGCCGATCTCATACTGGTCGGGGAAGCCGACGACGGTGCCGTAGGTCTGAGTCTTGGTGGCCTGCACGTCAACGGGATAATTCGAAACGGCGATGGCTGCTTCCTGGCTGCGGTTTTCGAGCACATCGTCGATGGTCAGCGTATCTTCGCAGCGGATGTGGCGCGTCTCGCGCACGTAAAGCTGCTCGGCGGTGTCAACGAGCTCGGCTTTTTCAAAGCCGACGCAGTTTTCGTTCATATACTCAACGATGCGCGGCAGTTCTTTCTGGCCGCGGGCGATGCCTTCGGCGCGGCTTTCGGCGTCGAGGGCGTCGACGTCAAAGATGACGAGGGCATTGATGAGCACGTCGCCGTTCGCCTGGCGCGCAATGTTGAAGCCACGCAGGCGCATGGCGTCGTCCTCTGGCTCGTAGGCGTAGCCTTCTGTGCTGTAGCCCCAGGCGAGGTTGCCGTTGACGCCGCCTTCGGCAGCGCTTTCGCCGTCCTCAGGGGTCTGCACAAATTCGCTGACTTTCTCCCAATCCACGCCGGAAAGGCGGAACACGAGGGTCACGCCCATTTCGCGGTCGCGCTCGCCGATGTCTTCACCGGCGAAGGTGTAGTCGCAGCCAGCCGCTGCGCAGACATCGCCATCTGGTGTGGCGTCGATGACGACAGGCGCTGTGTAGGTCACGCGCTCGCCATCTTCCTCCACAGTCACACCGGTGACAGCGTGGCCGTCCAGGACAGGCTCAACGAATTTGCTCTGCACGCGCAGGGTGATGTTGTCCTCGGCCTGCACCATTTCGTAGAAGGTGTTCTTGGCAACGGTCACATCAAAGCCGCTGCCGCCGACGGCGTCGTAGAATTCTTTGTAGATGCCTTCCACGAGCACGGTGCCATCGCGGGATTCGGGCACGTCGATGTAATTGAGCTCGCCGAGGGTGTAGAGTCCGCCGAGCGCTTCATCCTGGCAGATAAGGAGCGTTTCAAGGCCGTTACGCGCAGCAGAGATCGCTGCTGTGACCCCTTCCGGGCTGCCGTCGACGACGATGCAGTCATAGCTGGTCGGTACGTTTTCTTCATTAGTAATGGTGATCTCTTCCACAGCCTCCGGCGCATTCTCCGTGGCTGTGTCGCTCGAGCAGCCGGCGAAAATCAGCGCGCAGGCGCAGGCAGCCGCTATGATCCATTTTCGTTTCACTGGTTTTCTCCTTTCGTAACAAAGAGCACGCCTCATTCTTCATTTCTCACTTGATCCGCCAATTCCTCCAGCCGACGCATGCGGTGGTTCATGCCGGATTTTCCCACTGGCGGATCCAGGAGCTGTCCGAGATCCTTGAGGCTTTCCTCGGGATGGTTCAGTCTGGCTTCGGCGGCCTGGCGCAGGCTGTCTGGCAGGCGTTCCAAGCCCATTTTTTCGGCAACAATGCGAATGCTCTGGATCTGCCGCTGGGCGGCGTTGATGCTCTTGTTCATGTTCGCTGTCTCGCAGTTGACAAGGCGGTTCACCTGGTTGCGCATGTTTTTCTGGATGCGCGTGTTCTCCAGCTGCATCACGGCGTCGTAGGCGCCGATGAGCGCGAGAAAATCGCTGATCTGCTCGCTTTCCTTGAGATAAACGATGATGCTCTCCTTGCGGTAGCTCATGCGCGGATAAATATTATAATTCTCGATCAGCGTGATCAGATTCTGGGCGTACTCTTCGCTCTGGGTGACGATCTCCAGATGGTAGCTGCGCTGGGGATCGGTCATCGAGCCGCTGCCCAGAAACACCCCACGCAGATAGGCGCGGCGCAGCGTGTCGCTGGAGGTCAGCTCTGCGGCGATCTCCGGCTGAAACGGCAGGCCCTCGCGGTCGACCATGCCCAGCGTCGAAAGCAGCGCCTGCATGCGCGTCTGGCTCGGCACGTTGACGACATAGAGCACGTTTTTCTTGAGCCGGTTGCGGCGCTGGATCGTCACTGTCGCCTCCACATGGAAGAGCTCCTTGAGCCAGGAAAACGCCAGCCGCGCCACGGCAGCGTTTTCGCTCACCAGTTGCAGGCTGATCTCGCGATGCGCGGCGATGAGGATGGTGCCATCCATGCGCACCAGCCCTGCCAGAAGCGACACGCGCTCGCTGTCATCGCTGAGCTCCAGCCGCAGCAGCTCGTTTTTGATATCGTTGGAAAAACTCAATGGTGCCCCTCCTCGATCTCGTGAAAATGCTTCTCCATTTTGTGCGTCTGCATGAGTCCCTTGCGCAGCTTGAATTCCTTGTCGGAAAAGAGCGTGCGCAAAATGGCCTCGGCCAGCTTGCGGGAATCGTGGTGATACGGGTTTTCCTCGCTGACGAGGGAGGTCTCGATGATCTTGGTGTTCATCTTGTCCAGCCGCTCATAATCCACCTTCACACGCATACTCGCCTGCAGCAGGATATCTGCCAGCTCCACCTGCGGCTCGGTCTTGCCGTCGTCGACGAGCATGTAATCGATCATTTCCGGGCAGCTGTGGTCGTAGATCGCCTGCAGATGGTCCGACGCTGTGTAGTCGGTCGTTTCGCCTGGCTGGTCTGTGACGTTGCAGATGTAGAACGTTTTGCAGCTGCTGTCTTTGATCGCGTCGACGATCTGGTGCACGCAGAGGTTTGGGATGACGGAGGTGTACAGGCTCCCCGGCCCCAGGATCACAGCGTCGGCAGCGTCGATCGCTTCCAGCACGCCGGGCAGCACCTCGGCATACGGCGGATCGACCATGAGATGGGCGATCTGCACCTCTGTTTCGCCGATGTTGCATTCGCCGGTGAGGATCGTGCCATCCACGAGCTCCGCCTGAAGCTCCAGCGGCTCCATCGTCACCGGCAGCACACGTCCGCCGAGATGGAGGATCTGGTCCACGCTCGAGATCGCTTCCTGGAAATTGCCGTTGATGTTGGTGAGCGCCACCATCATCAGATTGCCGAGGCTGTGGCCTTTGAGCCCTTCGCCGCGGGAAAAGCGATAGTTGAAAAGCTGCTCCATGACATCTTCTTCGTCGGCCAGCGCCACAATGCAGGAGCGAATATCCCCCACAGGGATGCCGCCAAATTCGCGGCGCAAACGGCCGCTGGAGCCGCCGTCGTCGCCGACGGAAACCACCGCTGTGAGATTGGACGTATAGTGCTTCAGTCCTTTGAGGATGACCGACTGCCCAGTGCCGCCACCGATCACGACGATCTTTGGCCCGCTGGCGAGCATTTCATCCTGCAAATACGCATCCACCTGCGAATGGCCTTTGGTGATCTTCGCGTATTGCTCGCCGAAATGCCGCATCGCCACCGCTACCGCCACGATCCCCAGAACAACACAAATAAGACCTTGCCCTACGGACAGGTCCGGAATGCTTCTCTGTAAAAAATTGACAAAGGATACGACCAGATTCTTAGCGGTTTGGTTGTTGACCATGGACCACAGTCCAATGATGATCAGGGCGATCGCCACACCTGCAAGCGCAGCCCAGCGTTTCAGCCCCAATCCCGGCGAATACCAGCGCCGTGTAGTAGGCCTCAATTTCAATGAACGATTCTCCAATCAAAATCAGTGGTCGCGATGCTTGAGGTTCACTGTGTAGCCAGCTTTTTTGAGATTTTCCGCCAGCTCCACCGCCACAGAAATGCTGCGGTGCTGTCCGCCTGTGCAGCCGATGGCAATGTTGATGTCGAGCCGCCCGCTCGCCGCGTATTGCGGCAGGATCTCGCGCATCAGGCCCGAGAGGCTCGAGAGAAAATGCTTCGCCTCGTCGCTCGCAAACACATAATCACGCACCGCCTGGTCGCGCCCGGTGAGCGGACGCAGCGCAGGCTCGTAGAAAGGATTTTTGAGAAAACGCACATCCATCACAATGTCCGCATCGATCGGGATCCCGTTTTTGTAGCCGAAGGACTGGATATTGACCTGCATGTCCTCCTTCTCCGATTCCCATAGCTTTAAGAGCGCGCTCTTCAGCTCGCTCTTGGACAATTCAGAGGTATCGAGCGTGATCGACGCAATGTCGCGGATGCGCGCCAGCGCCGCGCGCTCACGCTCGATGCCGCTGAGGATGGAACCATCCTCGCTGAGAGGATGCTGACGTCTTGTTTCTTTGAAACGATTGACCAGCACTTCATTGCTCGCTTCGAGATAAAGGATCGTGTAATCAATGCCCATTTCCTGGAGCTTTTCCAGCTCCGCGTCAATCGCCTGGATAAACTGGCCGCCGCGCATGTCGATGACCAGGCAGATCTTGTGGATGTTGTTCTCCGTCTGCACCACCAGCTCTGCCAGACGCGTGATCAGCGGCGCCGGCAGATTGTCGACGCAGAAATAGCCCATGTCTTCAAAATAATTGCAGGCCGAGCTTTTGCCTGCGCCTGAAAGCCCAGTGACAATGACAAATCGCTTTTCCTCAGTCGGTAATAAAGTGCTCATGGTTCGCTCCGTTTCGCTGTTATTCGATGGCTGCCGATGCCGTCCAGAGAATGTAACGACCAGCAGCAACTGCTTCACGTTCGATGGTCAGCGTCTGGCCTTCGTCGTTGATGAAGAAATAGCCTTCGCCGATGCTTTCTGCTGGCTTCCAGCCGTTGTAAACAACCCAGTCCTTGAAGAGCTCTTCCGACTGGTTGTCGTTTTTGCTCAGATACTGCACCTTGCTGCCAGCGGTGTTTTCAATGCGGGTGAAAAGATCGCCGTGTACCTTTTCCAGCTGCAGTGCCGCATTCAGCATGTCGCGGTTCTGATAAGCAGCAACACCTGCGCCAGCCACAGCGGCGCCGAACACTAAGTTTCTAAGTTTCATAATTTCTTCCTCCTAAATCTATCCTGAATTAATTCTCGTGTGAATTAATAAGGTAAGTTTCTATTAATATACCATAAATTGCGCGAATCGTCATCGAAAATTTTCAATTTCCCCTCAACAGCTTGCGTCTTGCAGCCAGTTTTTGCTATAGTGACCAGAGAAAATCCATTCACCGGGAGGTCAGAACATGTCAGACCCACATCCATCCGAGCGCTACAGCTTCATCAAAGATAAAAATCCGCGGGAGATCGTGCTCCTGCGCGGCAGCGGCTGCCGCTGGCGGCGCTGCAGATTCTGCAACTACCACCTCGATTTTTCCCACGACCAGGCCGCCAACGACCGGCTCAATTTCGACGTGCTTTCGCGCGTCGCAGGCATTACCGGCGTCCTCGAGGTGATCAATTCCGGCAGCTTCTCAGATCTCAGCGAAAACACCCTCGCCGAGATCGTGCGCGTCTGCGAAGAAAAAAATATCCGGCGTCTGCACGTCGAATGCCACTGGCAGGATCGCGCGCAGATCGCGCCGTTTCGCGCCCGTCTCGCTGCGCACGGCATCGTGCTGCGCGTCAAGGGCGGCGTCGAAACTTTCGACGGCGATTTTCGCGAGCGCGTTTTCGACAAGGGCATCCCGCCGGAAACCACGCCTGCGGAGCTCGCTGAGTATTTCGACGAATGCTGTCTGCTTTTCGGCGTCGACGGCGAAAGCCTCGCGCAGATGGAGCGCGACGTTGAAGTCGGTCTCGCTCACTTCAAACGCATCTGCATCAACATCATGGTCGACAACGGCACCGCAGTCAAACGCAGCGACGACGTTGTAAAATTATTCATGGGTTCCATTTATCCCGCCGTCAAAGATGATCCCCGCGTCGACGTGCTGCTCAACAACACAGATTTCGGCGTCGGCTGAGATTTTCGCGAAAAAACACCGCGCCAGTGAAAAATTTTATTTGCAAAGTGCGCGCTTTGCTATATAATTGAAAGGATGAAAAAAATTAAGCAACAGTGAATAACTATGAATAAAGGAGCGCGAATCATTTGAGTAAAAAAGCTTACCTCTGCCTCGAAGACGGCACCGTTCTCCAGGGAAAATCTTTCGGCGCCGAAGGCACCGTCGTGGCCGAACTCGTCTTCACCACCGCCATGACTGGCTACCTGGAAACCCTGACCGACCCAAGCTACTACGGTCAGATCGTTCTCCAGACCTTCCCGCTCATCGGCAATGTCGGCATCATCCCTGAAGATTTTGAATCTCAGGCGCCAGCTCTGCGCGGCTACATCGTCAAGGATCCATGCGATCTGCCATCCAACTTCCGCGGCAGCTCCAGCCTCGACGCTTACCTGAAAAGTCAGGGCGTCGTCGGCCTCTACGGCATCGACACCCGCGCCCTCACCAAGCGCATCCGTGAACACGGCGTCATGAACGCAGTTCTCACTACCGATCCGGAAAAAGCCGTCGCCGACGGCCTTGCTGATTTCGCCATCCGTGAGGCTGTGCCATCTGTGACCACCGACAGCATCAAGGTCGTACCAGCTGCCGAAAAAGGCCCACGCATCGTGCTCTGGGATTTCGGCGCCAAGGACAACATCGAGCGCGAGCTTTCCCGCCGCGGCGCCACCGTCATCCGTATGCCGGCTGAAAGCACCCGCGAAGAGATCCTCGCGCAGGAGCCAGACGCTCTCATGCTCTCCAACGGCCCTGGCGATCCTGAGGAAGCGCAGAACGTCATCGCTGAGCTGAAAAAGCTCCAGGCCGACAAGCTGCCAACCTTCGGCATCTGCCTTGGTCACCAGCTGCTCGCGCTGGCCCACGGATTTTCCACCTTCAAGCTCAAATACGGTCACCGCGGCGCCAACCAGCCAGTGCGTGATCTCGTCACCGACCGCATCTTCATCACCAGCCAGAACCACGGCTACGCCGTCGATAACGACACCATCGATCCAGCTGTCGCCACAAAGCGCTTCATCAATTCCAACGACGGCACCTGCGAAGGCATCGATTATATCGGCGAGCCAACCTTCAGCGTGCAGTATCATCCAGAAGCCTGCGGCGGACCAAAAGACACCGAATTCCTTTTCGACCGATTCTTTGACATGATGGAGGTAAAATAAGCTATGCCACTCAATCCAGAGATCAAAAAAGTACTCGTTATCGGCTCCGGCCCAATCGTCATCGGCCAGGCCGCAGAATTTGACTACGCCGGCACCCAGGCCTGCCAGGCCCTCAAGGAGAACAACATCGACATCGTTCTCATCAACTCCAACCCGGCCACCATCATGACCGACGAAGCCATGGCCAACCACATCTACATCGAGCCGCTGACCCTGGAGACGGTCAAGCGCGTCATCAAGAAAGAACGCCCAGACGCCATCCTCTCCACCCTCGGCGGCCAGACCGGGCTCACCCTTTCTATGCAGCTCGCCAAGGAAGGATTCCTCGCGCGTCATAATGTCAAGCTTCTTGGCGCAAATCCGGAAACTATCGACAAAGCCGAAGACCGCCAGATGTTCAAAGACACGATGGACGCCATCGGCCAGCCAACCATCGCCTCCAAAGTCGTCACCGACGTTGTCAGCGCGCTGCAGTACGCCGACGAGATCGGCTATCCTGTCATCGTGCGTCCAGCCTTCACCCTCGGCGGCTCCGGCGGCGGCATCTGCGACGACACCGAAGCGCTGAACCAGATCGCCCACAACGGCCTCCAGGCTTCGCCGATCCACCAGATCCTCGTTGAAAAATGCATCAGCGGCTGGAAAGAGATCGAATTCGAAGTCATCCGCGACGCCAAAGGCAACGCCATCACCGTCTGCTCCATGGAAAACTTCGACCCCGTCGGTGTTCACACTGGCGACTCCATCGTCATCGCACCAGCCGTCACCCTCGCCGACAAGGAATACCAGATGCTGCGCTCCGCCGCGCTGAACATCATCAACTCCCTCGGCGTCGAAGGTGGCTGCAATGTGCAGTTTGCGCTGCATCCGGAGAGCTTTGAATACGCCGTCATCGAAGTCAACCCACGCGTGTCCCGCTCCTCCGCTCTGGCATCCAAAGCCACCGGTTATCCGATCGCCAAGATCGCCACAAAGATCGCCCTCGGCTACACCCTCGACGAGATTCCAAACGTCGTCACCGGCAAAACCTTCGCGTCCTTCGAGCCAGCCCTCGACTACGTCGCCGTCAAATTCCCAAAATGGCCGTTTGACAAATTCGTCTACGCCAAGCGCGACCTCGGCACCCAGATGAAAGCCACCGGCGAAGTCATGTCCATCGCCGACAGCTTCGAAATGGGTCTTATGAAAGCTGTGCGCGGCGCTGAGATCAAGCAGGACACCCTGCGCTATCCAGATTTTGCCGACATGAGCCTGGACGAGCTCAAGCCACTCATGTCCCGCGCCACCGACCTGCGCCTTTTCGCTGTTTACGAAGGACTCTACCGCGGCATGAGCATCGATGAGATGCACGCTCTCACCATGATCGACGAGTGGTTCCTCGCCAAGCTCTGCCACATCGCAGATTTTGAGCATCGCCTCGTCGACAATCGCGCGCCGCTTTCCGAAGAGGAATACATCCACGGCAAAAAGCTCGGCTTCACCGACAAGATCATGGAACGTCTCAACGGCCACGAGCTGCCAGCGCACATTCCACCGATCTACAAAATGGTCGACACCTGCGCCGGCGAATTTTCCGCCGAGACGCCATACTTCTACTCCGTCTTTAACACGCCGGAGGAAGGCGCAGAAAACGAAGCCCTTGAATCCATCGAAAAATCCACCAAAAAGCGCGTCATCGTTTTCGGCTCCGGCCCGATCCGCATCGGCCAGGGCATCGAGTTCGACTATTCCAGCGTCCACTCCGTCTGGGCACTGAAGGAGCTCGGCTACGAAGTCATCATCATCAACAACAACCCGGAAACCGTTTCCACCGACTTCGACACCGCCGACCGCCTCTATTTTGAGCCAGTCACCTGGGAAGACGTCAAGCCGATCATCGATCTCGAGCAGCCAGTCGGCGTCGTCGTCGCTTACGGCGGCCAGACAGCCATCAAGCTCACCGCCGACCTCGCCGCTTACGGCGTCAAGATCATCGGCACTTCCAACGACGGCATCGACGCCGCCGAAGACCGCGAACGCTTCGACGATCTGCTCTCGAAGCTCCGCATCAAGCGTCCAGCCGGCCGTACTGTCTTCACCGAAGCAGAAGCCCTCGCTGTCGCGGGCGAGATCGGCTATCCAGTGCTCATGCGTCCAAGCTACGTGCTCGGCGGCCAGAACATGATCATCGCCTTCGGCGACGACGACATTCAGGAATATATGAAAGTCATCATCGCAGCTGGCGAAGCCGAAAATCCAATCCTCATCGACAAATATCTCAACGGCATCGAGATCGAGATCGACGCCATCACCGACGGCGAAGACGTTCTCATCCCTGGCATTCTCGAACACATCGAGCGCACCGGCATCCACTCCGGCGACTCCATCGCCATCTACCCAGCGCCACACATCACCAAGCGCATGGAAGAAAAGATCATCAACCACACCAAGGCCCTCTGCCGCGGTCTCGGCGCGCTCGGCCTCGTCAACATCCAGTACATCGTTCACGGCGCCGACCTCTACGTCATCGAGGTCAACCCTCGCGCCAGCCGCACCGTGCCATATATCAGCAAGGTCACCGGCGTGCCAATGATCGATCTTGCCACCCGCGTCAGCTTCGGCGAACAGCTCGTCGATCTCGGCTACGGCACCGGCATCTATCCAACCAGCAAATACATCGCCGTGAAGGTGCCAGTCTTCTCCTTCGAGAAGCTCGCCAACGTCGATACTCAGCTCGGGCCGGAAATGAAATCCACCGGCGAAGTTCTGGGCATCGGCGAAACCTTCCTCGAAGCCCTCTATAAAGGCCTCGTCGCAGCCGGCTACTCCATTAAGCGCGAAGGCGGCGTCTTCATCTCCGTCCGCGACCAGGATAAAGACGAGATCGCCGACATCGCCAAGAAATTCTACTACCAGGGCTTCGAAGTCTACGCAACCAAAGGCACCGCCCACGCCATCGAAGCCGCAGATCCAAACATCGACGTCGTCGAGCTCAACAAGATCTACGAAAGCGAAGGCTTCAACGCCGCTGACCTCATCGAAAGCGGCCGCGTCGACTACATCATCTCCACCTCCAAGAAAGGCCGCGACCCACAGCGCGACTCCGTTATCTTCCGCCGCAAAGCTGTCACCCTCGGCATCCCAACCATGACCGCCATCGACACAGCCGGCGCCCTCATCGACAGCATCACCTCCAACTACAACCAGCACAACACCGAGCTCGTTGATTTCAAGAATATGTGATCGCTGAGAAAAATCAAACAGGAACGTTCTATCGCGAACGTTCCTGTTTTGCGTTGACCATTTTTGACAGAAAATGCTAGAATAAATTCATACACAATTTATGTTCATGGAGGTGTGGACGATGGCAAACGAAAAAAATGGCAGCTTGATCTTGGCGAATATATCCGCCAGGGAGAGCCAGCGCAGGCAGAAAAAAGTGAATCCTGGCAGATCGCGATCGGTCTCCAGCAGATCGACGGGCTTGAAACCTCTGATTATCTGCTCGCGACCGCAAAAGATCACATCGAAGGCAAGATCGACATCAAAGAAGCCCAGCGCCGGATCGTCTCGTATTACGAGGCCGCAGACCAGCGCCAGTATTTTGAAAATGACACCGCCGAAGCAGATATCGTTTCCTCCAGAATCACCGAACTTCTAGGCGAAAATACCTTCCAATTTTCGCCAGTCGAATTTCAAAACATCCACAAGCGGCTGTTCACCGGCATCATCGATCATGCCGGAATGTGGCGCACCTACAACATCAGCAAGGCCGAGTGGGTGCTGAACGGAAAATCTGTTGTCTACGCACCATGGCAAAGTATTCGCGACACACTGGATTACGATTTCGAGAAAGAACGCGTTTTTTCCTACGGCAGCCTGACATTGGAGGAGATCATTCAACACCTGGCTTCCTTCACATCCGGCATCTGGCAGATCCATCCATTTTGCGAGGGAAATACCCGCACGACCGCCGTCTTCATCCTCAAATATATGAAAGCCTTCGGACTTTCGATCGATAATGAAGTATTCAAAAACCATTCCTGGTATTTTCGCAACGCTCTCGTGCGCGCCAACTACAACGACCTGCAGAATAATATTCACGCCACCACGAATTTTTTAGAGCAATTTTTCGAAAATCTCCTTCTCGGCACAGACCATGAACTGAAAAATCGCTATCTTCATATTGATTTTGATGACTGGCAACAATCTACCGCCGTCCAAAGTGCCACCGATCACATTCCAAAGTGCCAAAATGGCACTTTAGAAGAATTGGCTCTGCTTCGTCTTCTCGCAGATCACCCGGGATTCACCCAACGAGAATTGCAGGAAAAAACCGGCAGATCGTTGCGAACCATCAAACGCACCATGATCGCTCTGCAAAATAAAGGCTATATCCAACGCACCGGTGGCAAACGCTACGGAAAACGGCAGGTGTTGGTCGATTTCAAGAAGAACTGACACATCGCAGATCAACAAAAAAAGATCAGGCAACGTTCCAGACGAACGTTCCTGATCTTTTTTCATATTTTGATAAACTGTACTGTCCATAATCTTTCAATGGATCATATTCACACGATCTTGTTGCTAATTATTGTCGTTATTTTTCATTTCTTATGGCCGACAACACAGAACATGTTCTTTTTTCTCGATATTTTTACATCTACAAAGCCTGCGGACATCATAACTTTTCTAACATCTTCAGCTTTCAATGGCTCCATGTTTGGTATCATCTTTTCCCAATGTTTGTTCGGATCACCAGGATCGTTGATAACAGCAAATCTTCCATTTATCTTCAGCGTCCGATACACTTCAATAAAACACTTCTCCAAATCACGCCAAAAATAGACGGTTTCAAATGCCGTAACAAGATCAATGGTATTATCTTTGAACGGAAGACATTCTGCACCTGCCTGAAAGATCTCACATCTTTTTCCAAGATATTTCCTATTAAACAATTTCGATATATTTACACTGGCTTCTGAAATGTCAACACCATACACTCTACCAAGAGCAGATTTTTTGATCAGATTTCGAACGTTATATCCACCACCACAGCCAATATCCACAATCCTACCTTCTTGAGGAATATCAAATAGAGTAAATCCCCACTTTGACAACGGAGAATGCCCCATATTCATCCCCCAAAGCATCATACATCCAATAAACCCATTGGGCTTCCCAAAATTATCTGTAAACGCCATTCTTTTTCCTCCTAGGATTAAATTTTCACAAACAAATGCACACAGATATCATAAAGGTTCTACGGCCTTTGGCGAAAGCCACAAAAAGTTAGCCAAGCCTTACGTGCATTTATTATACACTATAGCTACATATAAATTCAATACATTACAAACGAAAAAAGATCAGGCAACGTTACGGACGAACGTTCCTGATCTTTTTTCATTGCCAATGTTCAAGCTTTGGCAATAGCTCTTCGAGATAAGCACGGACTTTTTCTGGCGGACAAGTGTCACTGGCCATGTGGTCTGCGAGAAAATCGATGAGCTGGTCGATGCTGTCATAGGCAAAGTGGCCATCGGCGTAGCACCATTTGCAGTAGGTTTCATTGATGCTGCCGTCAGGCTCGCGGCTCATGGTTCCATCCTCCAGCGGCATGCCGCAGCATTGACAAATGAGCTGTCGCGGGCTGCCGAGCAGAGTATTGATCGAGACATCGTAAAGTTTGGAAAGTACTTTTAGCGTGTCAATATTCGGCACAGTCTCACCATTTTCCCAACGCAAGACGGCCTGGCGCGTTACATGGAGTTTCTCAGCGAGGGCATCCTGCGAAAGTCCATGTCGGCTGCGCAATTCTAATAAAATATCTTTTGTTTCCATGGCTATCACCTCACGCCCATTGTATCATGCGCTGTGTGCGCTGAAAAGCAACGCGCTGTTGCCTTGCTCACTCGTCGTAGGTGATGGCTTTGATCTTTCCATCGAAATAAGTGAAGTCACCGTCGGGCAGCTGCCAGGTGGCTTTGAATGTGGTCGGCTGAAGGCAGCCATTTCCTGCGCGCTGGTAATCGCTACAGGTGGCTGTCCACGGCGTTTTCGTCGTGCTGCCGTCATCATTCGAGAGGCTGCGATCGTTTGTGGTAAAGCGGATCATTTCGGCCTTGTCGTTGAAGGTGAATACGCCGCTCACGGTCTGGCCGAAGGCGGTGATGGTGGCGCGAAGCTGACCAGCGCCAATCTCTTCAAAATGAATGTTGTCGTTCAACAGCGCGCTTGGCAGAAAGAGCACTTCCGCCAGATAGGTGACGAGGGCGGAGCGATCCATCTCTGCGCCGCGCTGATCGAACAGCGTGACAATTTTTCCGATGACGCCTTTCATGCCACCGACGCCATCCTGATAATAATCGTAGCCCTGAAAAGGAATGCCGTAGAGGCTGCTCTCGACAAGCGCCAGACGCGCAGGCTCGGCAGCGGTGTTGAGCTGGGTGTAATCGATGGTGAGCGCCGGACCATCCACGCTCTGTAAAAATTCAACGTCCTCATAGCGCATGGTCATCCAGCGCATTTTCGGCATGTCGAGGTAGCCGCAGTGAATGAGATAGCGCTGCAAAAGTTCCGGCAGATTTTCCAGATCCTGGCGCGTGAAAGCGCCAGTCATTTCCGGCTGACGCGCCTTCGCCAGCGCCACGTCGTCAGCGAATGTTTTCTTGAGCGGCGAATACGGCAGGCGAAACCAGAGCGCCGCGCCAGCAACAGCGCCAACCGTCGCCAGGCAAAGTTTTTTGAGCAAAGTCGTCATCTTTTTTAGCTCCTCTCCTGAGAAAAATACACGTGCTATTTTCATTATGCCAACGCCATTTTCCTTCGTCAAGAAAAAACAGCCGGCAATGGATCACCGACTGCGCTTCCCTACAACGCTGCGTCAATGAGCGCTTGCGTGTACGGATGCTGTGGCTGCTGGATGATGGCGTCGGGCGTTCCCTGTTCGACGATGCGGCCGTTGTGCATGACGAGGGCGCGGTCGCAAAACTCCTGCACGAGGGCGAGGTCGTGGCTGATAAAGAGAATGGCGAGGCCGGTCTGCCGGCGCAGATCAGCGAGCAGCTCGAGGATCTGCTTCTGCACGGTGACATCGAGGGCGCTGGTGGCTTCGTCGCAGATGAGCAGCTGTGGCTGGATGGCGAGGGCACGGGCGATCGCAGCGCGTTGACACTGACCGCCGCTGACTTCGTGGGGATAGCGTCGAGCGATCTCTGGCGCGAGTCCGCACTGGACGAGAAGGTCTGCCACGCGCGCTTCTCGCTCGCGACGCGTGCAGCCGTTTGTGCGCAGGCTTTCGCCGATGCCGTCGCCAAGAGTGCGCCGCGGATCAAACGAGGCGGCTGGCTGCTGAAAAACCATTTGCACCTGCCTATAATACGCGCGCAGGGCGCATCCGCGGAGCGCGCCGATCTCCTGCCCATCGAAGCGGATCGTGCCGGCACATTTCGGAACGAGCTGCAAAATGGCGCGGGCGAGGGTGCTCTTCCCACTGCCGGAGCCGCCGACGACGCCGAGGGTTTCGTGGCGCGCCAGAGAAAAATGCACGCTCTCGACGGCGTTGAACGTGGTCGCGCCGCGCGTAAAACGCACGCTGAGCCCGCGCACTTCCAACAATGGCTTGGTCATCTCATTCCCTCCTTAATCGCGGCACTGCGGCGAGCAGTTCTTTAGTGTACGCTGCCTGCGGCGAAGAGAAAACCTGCACCGTCGGCCCGGCTTCAACGATCCTGCCGGACTGGAGCACGATCACCTGATCAGCGAGCCGCTCGCAAACACCAATGTTGTGGGTGACGAACACAATGGCGCTGCCATTTTTCTGTCGCAAAAAAGAAAGCGCGTCCAACACCTGGCGCTGGCTGATCATATCAAGGGCGCTGGTGGGTTCGTCGGCGAGAAGCAGCGCGGGATTCAAGAGCATGGCGATGGCGAGCGCGACGCGCTGACTCATGCCGCCAGAGAGCGCAAAGGGATAGCTGGTCAGAATCTTTTCCGGCGCGGTGAGGCCGAGTTGCGTGAAGAGCGCAGCGGCGGCAGCATCGCTCTCAGCGCGCGAGCAGGGATGCTGCGCGTTTAGGGTTTCATGCAGCTGATCGCCAATGGTGCGCACGGGACAGAACGAGGCCGCCGGGTCCTGAAAGATCATGCCAATGGCATTTCCGCGCAGCGCACGCTGATTCAGCGCCTCTCCCTGAAAGAAAATGCAGCCGCTGGTGATG
>ERZ1034984.1270-NODE-1270-length-24532-cov-27.542754_pt1 | contig 24532 bp, 32 predicted proteins | sample MGYA00520589_ERZ1034984 | MGnify/ENA primary metagenome ERZ1034984 (study PRJEB33766, sample SAMN09781790) | gut metagenome | biome: gut microbiome | host: Homo sapiens | place: Madagascar | study: EMG produced TPA metagenomics assembly of the PRJNA485056 data... | reverse complement strand
AAGTTGATTTTTTAAAAAAAATATAATATAATAAATATATAAAGTAAGGATTTTAAAAAATCCTTCTTTTATGGGCTACTAGTCCATCGGTAGAACGCAAGACTGTTAATCTTGATAGCGTGGTTCGATTCCACGGTAGCCCGCCAAATTGGTCTTATACATGGCATTTTCGGTTAAACTAGATAGTTAGTTACTATCCTTGTGGCAATAGACCAATCAAAAATAAACTGAGGCAAAGGCAACCGAGTATTGGGTTCTGGGAATCCAAAAGAGTAAAAGTTGGTTCGAGTCCAACGGCTGACGAAGTTCGAATCTTCGCGATGTGGGTTATAAAACTCTTTATTTGCCGAATTGGTGGAATGGTAGACATAGCAGAATTAGACTCTGCCGCCTTAAAGGTGTAAGAGTTCGAGTCTCTTATTCGGCACCATCCCTCCCTGGGAATGCGTTGAAGGCTTGCGAACTTTGAACGCAGGTGGTTAGCGACTCCATCTATACATAAATAAGTCGCATATTTGGGCTTCGGGACTGCATGGCGTGGTCGTCTGTCTTGCACACAGAAAATCAGGTGAGTTCGATTCTCACGAGGTCCAGTCATCTAAAATCCACAACCGCCACGAGGTAGATGATGGGTAATGCTAATAGTGGATAAAGTAAATATGGTTATATGGTGTAAAGTGTAAGCACGGCGGTTAGGTAAACCGCAAGTTCGGGAGCATTGCCCGATATAACCGATTATATGATCGGTGATAAAAGCAGCCAGAAATATTATCTTATTAATTAAACATTAATATAATATACTAAATGATATAATAGATAAGGTATATTGATAAAACTTATATACAATAAGATAATATATACAAAATGCTAATAGTGATTTTGGTTTTAGCGCTAAGAAAGTTTTTCCCACTAAGAAGAGAAAATTTGAGTAGTTAGCGTAGTCTTGATAATTATATCTTAAATAATTATCCCGTTTTGGTTCATAACCTTTTTCGGATATAAAATATTAAATATTTACCGTGACGCCGCGGAGGGACGGCCGCCCTAAAGTGCGATTTAGATTAGAAAGAAGTTGGAAGATCTTCTTAAAACTTCCATTAGATTAGAAACAAGTTGGAAGATCTTCTTAAAACTTCCATTAGATTAGAAACAAGTTGGAAGATCTTGTTAAAACTTCTTGAGATTAGAAAAGAGGTTTGAGGGATTCCTCTTAAAAATCCCAGATATGCTTTGATGGCGGAATTGGCAGACGCGATCGGCTCAAACCCGATTATCCGAACGGATGGTGAGAGTTCAAGTCTCTCTCGAAGCACCAGTCACCTCTTTTTAATGTGGGTAGTGTAAAAATAGTGAAATGTTTGTAGTTGTTGCGGCGGTGGAGTGGCGACCATCGTTAACAAATATCGCCTTTTGGTTAGTCTTTTAATCTTTTGACATTTTATAAAAAATAAGTTATAATATTTATAGAAAGTTAAGAAAGGAAGATTTAAATTATGTATAATGATTACTATGAAAGCTATGCTTGTGAGATTCAGAGTGATGAATATGCTGCCTATCAGGATCTTTCCCTTTATGAAGATGAGGATGAATACCGTGAATAAAAGTTATATGAAAAAGAATAAGGAAGAACTCAATGAGTATCTTCAGTTGTTTCGACGCAGAGGATTTAAAGTTCCTGCGAAGAAAGGAAAAGGCTCGTTTAAGCGAAAACAAAAGCACAAAAATCAAGATTATGATAGATGTGCTTAATATGACCTCGTCTTCTAAAAGGATTAGGAAATTAGACTCTCAATCTAATAATGTCAGTTCGATTCTGGCCGAGGCCACCACTTAATTTAGTTAGTTAAACAATAATTGGAGGAGTTATACTTCTTCTTTAACAAAAAGTAATGTATATGGTCCTGTCGACAAGAGGGCTAAGTCACTACCCTTTCAAGGTAGAGTCGTTGGGTTCGAACCCCACCAGGATCACCATATGACCCAGTAGTGAAGTTGGATTATCACGTAGCCCTGTCACGGCTAAGACCGCGGGTTCAAGCCCCGCCTGGGTCGCCATACGTTGGCATCATTCTTATGTCTATGTAAGTGCGCAAGGAGCCGCACAAAAGCCTCTACAAAAGTTGGCCGTTTGATGAGGTCTATTAAGAATTTTGGGACGATAGGTTAGAAAGTCCAATAGATATAATAGTCATGAATATTGTATCTATCCTATTTTCGGTCAATAGCTTAATTGGTAGAGCATTGTTCTCATAAGACAAAGGATATTAGTTCGATTCTAATTTGACCGACCATTGCGGTAGAGTGAAACGGATATATAAATCATGCCAGGCTCATAACCTGCGCGATACTGGGTCCGACTCCCAGGACCGCCACCATAAGGCACACACAGCAATCATTTTCTATTGAAAGTATTTTAACTCATTGGTAGAGTATTTGTCTGTTAAACAAATTGTAGTTGGTTCAATTCCAACAAATATTTCATTTGTGTCTTGTAAATTAAAATAATCCAAAAGGAGATATCTAAATGAAGTTTAAGTTTAAGCCCGGCGATAAGGTTTATTCTAAGAAATACGGTAAGGGCTTTTGCCATCAGGTTGACGAACAGGATAAGGATTTTACTTATGATTTCCATTTTAAAGATGGCACAATCATTTGGATGTCCCGATATAATGGCGAGCGTTATGTGAAGTTCCGCAGAATGAAGAATGTGGAAACCGCGAACGCTTAATTTATCTTTCCTTTCTTTTTGAATAACAAAGACGCTAACAGCAAATTTTAAAACATTGATGTACCAAATACATATGCTTGAAATTGTTTACGGTGTCTTGTTTTATTTATATTGTTGATGTAGTACGATAAATAAAATATCACATTCTTTTAGTCAATTTAAAAAGAAGAATGACTACGTGGAGAATCGGGAATCGTAGCAATATAAATAATATGGGCGGATAGCTCAGCTGGTAGAGCGTAGGATTGAAGATCCTAGCGTCGGCAGTTCAATTCTGTCTCCGCCCACCAAAAGACCAACAAATGAGGAACCACTTTGCTGCTCGTGGCTGTTGGGATGCCCGGACGGAGGGCTACTCTTTCTATATATTTAATCATATATAGAACAAAAGACTATTTAATAGAGAGAGTCTTTTACTCTAGTTCATTTTCTTACTTATCTTTCTGTTTGATTTCCCCTTTCGTTATATTTTATAGATTGTTGTTTTCTCTCACTTCTATGAGAATGAATTGTTTTTCTACTCTCTATTTTGTTTCATAAAATTAAATAAAAAGGAGGTTTATCTGATATGTTTAAAGATGTTGATGATTTGATCTTTGGCGATGATTGCGAATTTTGTCCTAGCGAACGATAAGTGCGGTCGCCTATCTAATGCTACCGTAAGCTGGTTCCAAGTCCAGAAAAAGCAGAGGAGATAGAAAATGAAAAATATTTTAAGTTATAAAAATCCTTGTTTTAGCGGTCAAGAAATTCTTGATTGGGCTAATTATCAAATAAATAATAAAACTTCTCATTATAAACAAGGTTTAAGAGTTTTAAATTTATTTGGTAATATTAAACCTGATAGAAAATATTATATTTTTAGTAATTATCGCACTTGGGGTAGTTATTGTGGATATAGTATTAAGCCTAAACTAATCATATATAGGTGTAAATAATGGAGTCGTGGGATAATGGTATTCCAATGGATTGCTAATCCATCCTACTCATTGAGTAGTCCGCGTTCGACTCGCGGCGATTCCGCCATTAAATTTTAAATTAAGAGGATTAAGTATGAATATTGTAAATGCTGGTTCTCGCTATCAGATTTATGGCGAGGACGTTAAGACTTATAAGCGACTTCCGCTTATGTCTTTTGAAATCTGCTTTAATAAAATGGCAGGTTTTTATCTTTCTTCTCGTTCTGATCTTGCGGTCAATGAGGAAAAGATTTATGGTAATCACGAAGTTAAAGTCAATAAGGTGCTTAATTCTTTTAAGCACTCGGACCGCAATCTTGGTGTTATCCTGAGCGGACAGAAGGGTATCGGTAAGTCTTTGTTTGCTCGTATCCTTTCGCAAAAGGCTATTGATGAAGGATATCCTGTGCTCTTGGCTAACACTTATATGCCTGGTATTGCGGATTTTATTTCCAGCATCGAACAGGAAGTTGTAGTTATTTTCGATGAATTTGAAAAGAACTTTGCTTCCAATGTTGAAGATCATGCGGGCCCGTCTCCGCAGGAAGAAATGCTTTCTCTTTTTGATGGTCTCGATAATGGTAAGAAGCTTTTTGTTATTACTTGTAATGAAGTTGATCGACTTAATGTTTATCTGTTGAATCGACCGGGCCGTTTTCATTATCATTTTAAGATTACCTATCCAACAGAGGAAGAGATTATTGAATACCTCACCGATAAGGTTGATGAAAAGTATGCGGAGGGCATTCAAGATATTGTAAATTTCTCTCGCACTACTAATATGACTTATGATTATCTTCATGCTATCGCGTTTGAGCTTAATCAGGGTTATAGCGTCGCGGAAACTCTTGAAGACCTTAATATCTCTCAGACCTCTAACGTTCGTTTTAATATTACTATTACTACGGCAAATGGTAAAGTGTTTAACTCTTATAACACTTCAGTTAATTTGATTAATAATCCCAACTCTAATCATCAGAGATGGTATGATGGCTACGCTATGGATAGTGAAACTATTCGTTATGCCTTGACTCCTGATTCAATTAAGATTGAAAAGGGTATGATTACGGCCGACCCGAAAAAGGTTGAAGTTTACATTGATCCTGATGACTTTTGGACGATTACTGATGCTGAAAAGCGTAAGGAAGCTATTAAAAAGGCTAAAGATGAGCGCGTGATTAAGTCTGTTGTTTTAACTAAGGTCGCAAACACCTTTGATAAGTATCTTTATTGATGCGGTGGCCGGTGTAAAGTGAATATACTTTACACCGGCTCTTTGACTTTATTAAAAAAATAATATATAATAAATATATGAAAAGTAAAGAAATGCTTTTGTGATGGAATTGGTATACATGCTAGACTAAGAATCTAGTGGGCGCAAGTTCATGTGAGTTCGAGTCTCACCAAAAGCACCATGTGGTTGTAGCTCAGTTGGTAGAGCGTCTGGTTGTGGCCCAGAAGGTCGGGGAATCGTGCTCCCTCAACCACCCCAGTAGCAAGTAGGTGAAAATATGAAATATACTGTAGATTAGTTAATCGTTGAATGGAAAGATTAGATTGCTTCTATGAAGTATTATAATTATAGTCCAGAGATTATTAATAAAAATGAGTAGATTCTTGCTTATTTCCAAGAGTTAAAGGAGTATAAAGATGGAAATCGAACGTAAGTTTGATATTAAGAGTATCCCTTCTTGGATGAAGGAAAAGTGTGTTCGTCATAAGAAAATCGAGCAGATTTATATTATGGTTGATTTTGATAATGATGGAAAAGTGCTTGAAGAAATTCGAGTGCGGAAAGCTATTAATCTTAAAACCAATCAAGTTGATTATAAGATGACATATAAATATGGTGATGGTCTTTCTCGTGAAGAAATTGAAACACCAATTTCCGCAGATTTCTATGAAATGATTAAGAAAATTCGACATAAAGGTTATAATCCTATTATCAAAGATTATTATATGGTCGAAGATATTTATAATCCTAATTGTTTGATTGAGGTTAGTGAAGTTGATGGAAAATTTTGCTATGCGGAAGTTGAATTTCCTGATGAAAAGACCGCAAATGAATATGTTTGGCCTTATTCTGAGATTTTAGGGCCAAAAGGTGAAATGACTAATCAGCCGGAAGAGCGAATGTCCGTTTACTGGTTGAAATCGCGGGTTTCTTGACCCGCCGATCTGGGGTGGTAGTTTAATGGTAAAACGGAGGACTTATAATCCTTTGTTGATGAGTTCAATCCTCTCCCGCCCTACCATTGTCATGGTATTTCCTTTCTTAACTGAATAAAGACTCATACAGCAATTTTTTTGCTTTCAATAAGCGCTTAATGTGGGATTAAGAAGAATGAAGAGTCTTGTAGCGAATTTGCGGCTATCGCCTAATTGGATAGGGCACCAACCTTCTAAGTTGGCAACTTTTATTCTGAGTTCGAGTCTCAGTAGCCGTGCCAAGGGTATATTTCATTAATAAGAATCATTAAAACCTTAAAAATATTAAGGAAGGTGATTCGATGAAAATATATTCTCCAAATAATTATTCGTATGTGAAAATTATTGAAATTCCAAAAGAAGAAATTAGTAAATTAGATATGGCGCTATGCGCCCAACCGCGTTAGACTTTAAAGCAATATTATGATAGTTGTGCGGTTAAACCTACTATTTTAACTAATGGTGGTTTCTTTAGTATGGATAATGGCGCTACTTGTTTTAATTATATGGATAATGGTGTAATCATTAATTCTACTTCTTCTTATAAAGAAGGATTCGGTATTGTTAATGGTGAATTAAAATATGGTATAATTGGAACAGAAAGATTCGAAGATTTTGTCAGTGGTTATCCAGTATTAATTAAAGCAGGTAAGAAAGTTCAAATTACTTATGCCAAAGAATTAAATTATAAAGCTCGTAGAACAGTATTAGCATATAATAAATCTAATATTTATTTAATTGCTATTGAAAAGCCAGGTATGGCGTTCGCGGAAATGTAGAATTTACTTTTAGCATTAAAGGTTGATTATGCGATTAACCTTGATGGCGGTGGTAGCACAAAAGTCCTTCATAACGGAACTTGTATTACTAAAGACTGGGGCGATCGCGCAGTAGATAATGTAATGGCAATTTACCTCAAACCGCAAATCATTTACCGCGTTCAACTTGGTGCTTTTGGATCTAAATCCAATGCTGATACTTTCTTATTGAAGATTAAAGCATTACCTGATACTATTGGAGCAGGTTATAAAAATGCTTATATTCGCAAGATAGGCAAATATTATAAAGTTCAAGTAGGTGCTTTTTCTGTAAAAGCAAATGCTATTAAAGTAATCAATGATTTAAAATCAAAAGGTTATAACGCATTTTTAACTACTTAATAAAACTTTTTGACATTTATAAAAAAATATTATATAATAAATATATAAATTAAAGACTAAAACAGCAATTTTTATCATAAAGGGAACTATGTGTTGGAGGTTCAAGTCCTTCGCTCCCGGCCATCGGGAGTTAGCTCAACTGGTAGAGCAATAGTATTGATAATTTAGTCTTGTTTTGCCGAGGTCATATAATGGTTAGTATGCGAAACTGATAATTTCGTCATGGTAGTTCGACTCTACCCTTTGGCACCATGGGCGGTTAATAACAAATTCGATTCCGCCTAAAGGTCATACCCACTCCTATATGTGGGGAACAAAAATCGGATGTGTGGTGCGGGACCTTAGCCGTATTTCCGGGTGTAGTTCAGTTGGAAGAACGCCTGATTTGGCAAGATGACAGAATGGTAATGTCTGAGGGTAGCTCCCAAGGTCAGTTAATAACTGTTATGAGTTCGAATCTCATTGTTGCCACTGGGGTTCAGGAGGCCGGACGTTCGAGTCGTCTCACTCGGACCATAAGACACATACAGCAATTCTTTCATTAGAAAGGTATACGGGTTCAAATCCTGTAAACTCCAACTGGGGTTTTGGCGAAATTGGTTAACGCACATAACTTGAAATTATGTTTTCTAACGTGTCTAGTTTGAAATAACTTTTTTGATTTTTTATAAAAAATATAATATAATATATATAGAAAGTTAAGAAAGGAATTGATAAAAAATGAAAAAGACTTCTGTTGATTTTGGTTGCTATTATAATTCCATTGACAATAAGGAGCTTGTAAAGGCAATTGCCCGTGCTTCTAATCCCAATGCGGAAGATATTATTCTGTATTGTAAGATTGATGATGGCGGTCTCGCTTCTGCTCCTATGTATATGATTGAAAAGGATTTTGTAGCAACTTTTATTAATTAAGTTGCTTATGCGGGATTAGCGCAGCTGGTAGCGCATCTGACTTACATTCAGGAGGTCGGGGGTCCGAGTCCCTCATCCCGTACCACTGAACGCAGGATTGGTTCGATTCCAATAATCAGCTGTAATTAGTGTAATGGTTGAGCACAGCGTTCGTGTTTTAAATATATCAAAGACACCACAAACTGCGAATTTTCTTTTCTATAATAGAAGATAACAGAGATATTGTTTTACCAATAACTTTTGATTACCTGTCGAAGGTGTAGTCTGTTTGGGGTAAGAGAGAATTAATCGACAAATAGATGAAATAAATTGATTGAAATTCTTTGGTGTCTTGTTTTTATACGGTCGTCGCCAAATCGGTAAGGCACAGGACTTTCTCAAAATCAGTTAAATGGGTTATATAATATGACGGGGTTAAGTAGTATTATATAAGTTCTGTTAGTAGGCTTCCGGTCTTATAAAACCGAGAATGTTGGTGCAAGTCCAACTTTTGAGCCCTGACTCCTGCATCTGCTGGTTCGAGTCCAGCCGGCCGTGCCATCGGAGTTCTGCTAAGTTATATATTTGATTAAGAATTTGCTACTCTGAAAGAATATATAATGAATGAAAAAATTGGGTCTAGATGACGCAGATAACCCTCTCCGAACCATAAATTCAATTTAAGGAGAAAAATTATGATTTGTCGCACTAAAGAGCATTATGAAAATCGCATTGCGAAGTTGTATTCCCATGGTGAAGTTATGAATCAGCGTCTCATTAATAAGATGAAGCGAAAACTTCGTAAGTTGAATTAAGGAGTTTCTATTGCCCCGTAGTGTAACGGTTAACACGGCGGTCTCTAAAACCGTTTTCCCTTTGAAGGAGTCGTTCTGGGTTCGAATCCCAGCGGGGCTGCGGTGCTAAAAACAAAACCTCCTCGTGGTAGCACTGGGTAATGCTAATTTGTTTTATAAAGTTGATAAAGGCAATATGTATAAAAGTCATTGATAAGTCCTTTTATATGATAGGAAGTAGGATTAGAAGCGTCCATCTTTTAAAGAGTGGAATGTGGCGATCGGGCATTCCTTTGGTTCAGTAGACACACTATCGGAGGTTGTGGGTCAACCTAATTAAAACCCTCAAATGAGAATGTTTGATATTTATTTAAATTACTGTGAAGAAACTTTTGGTGGTTATCATAAGTTTACTAAAAATGGTCTTGGTTATGATGTTTTAAATATTCATAATAGTCGAGATAATTTTAAAATTGTATTAGCAGATAAAGCGCGGTTTGGAGAATATACTTTATTTCATCGTGCTTATGGAGCTAGACTTGATGGTTCTTATGAATGGCATGTTCAATTAAAATCTAAGCATTTAGATTTTTTAATTTATTGTGCTTTTACACATGATTTTAATAAATATAATAATATTCCTTATAACCGAGAAGATTATTGGCGATTTATTAAAGATTATAGGAAATATATTTCGGAGATTAACGTGATAAGGTAGACACCCCGGTCTGGCTGTGTAAAGGATGAATTGTTTTGGGTGAAGTTAACAGAAAATAGATTGGTAGATTAGGATTAAGTATGGCAATAAATTACTTTACAATTTAGGGTTATACAGTTTCTTTACCAATTAATGACACCTAGTGGTATGATTTAATAGTTGAAAAAGATGATTAGCTTTTTACAGTACAATGTAAAGCAACTCAAACTGATAGCGGATTGATTGATTTACGTTCTACTGGAGGAACTAATGGTTCTGTTTATGATAATGTATTAAATCATTCTAGGCTTGATTATTTGTTTTGTGTTAATAAAGATTTGAAAATGTGGTTAATACCTATTAAAGATATTACAACTACTAAGCAAATTACATTAAGAACAGAACCTACAAAAAATAATCAAGGATTTCAAACATTTCAATACCAAGTTCAATTCTTGGATACAGTACCATAAAACCGGTGCGCTCAGTCGCTCGAGTGGGTTCGATTCCCTCATCTCCGACCAAAGTATTTGGCAGTATACTTTATAGTAATCGCAAAAACTGCTTATCGTACCTGAGTAAGTGGCAAGGTCGTAGATGGCGACGGCGTTGTTTATTTAAAACGATAGGTTTCTTTTCCTAACAGGCTGAAGAAAAGGCGTTCACCGCAACGAAAGGGCGGTTAAGAATAGGTAAGGATATTTATGTTAAATGGTGATTTGGCACTTTTATTAATTCTATAAATAATCGGTGCGGAATAAGTAAGATTTCCTATTTAAATCTAACCAAATTGAATACTGAAAACAAACCGAGAAGATACTCTTAAATGGAGTTTGATTGTTCTTTGATGGCGGAAGGTAGCGTAAGGCAACCTACGGGTTAGCGTTTGCGGAGTAAAAGGACATGATGACAAAATTTAAGAGTATTTTTGTTTGTCTAAATAAGAGCGGTTAATATGGTCCGACCGGTATCAAGCGCAAAGACCGAAAACCGCAATTCAAAAATGCTCTTAGAAATTTTTAAGATAAAAGGGAGGAAATTAAATGGCTGTTTCTGTAAGTTGCACAAGTAGTACTACTACCTCATTAATTTTTGAAGCAAGTGGAATAAGTTCAGATAATGTTAGTAGAAGGTTATATGTCCGTTTAGATGATGGGACTTCGGATACTGGTTCTTCAACAACTGGAACTCCTTGGGTTCGAATTTCAGGATTGACTCCTGGCACAAGGTATGAATATGCTTGGGAAGTAGATTATTATACAGCGGGCTAGTGGAATAATGGAGCATCTGGAACAGGAGTTGCTTGGACTGATGAAGATTCTGGTGGAGGCGGAGGGGGTAGCGGTGGCTCTGATGATGATTATTATTGGGATTGCTACAATTTAACTGCTGGAGATTATATGGGCTATGAAACTTCTACTTCTTCTTCAAGCATTACAGCTCCTACTATTAGTGGGTATACTTATTAGGGTTATGTTTATCATAGCACTTGGTCAAAATGTGTAGAGTAGGCAAAAAATGGAAATTATGATGGAACAGGAGATACTTGCTCTAATCATAGTTCATCACATCCTTATATAGTTTTCTTTTATACTGAAGCTCCAACAGGATGGTATTTACAAAATTTAGGTAATTATAGTGGAGCAGTTAATACTTATGTAGACTATAATTTATCTTCTTATGGAATTGGATACATTGACTATACTCCTAGTTCAAATGGACTTCTTACTGCATATGCTTCTGGAGATAATTTTGATGATTATGGATTTATAGGATATGCCAATTCAATGGGATTAAATTCAAGCGCTTCTAGTGGATATTAGGCAATAACAAATTATTTAATATCTGACGATCAAAGTGGCGGAAACGGGCATTTTAAAATAACTTAGTTTTCTGTGACTGCTAATACAACTTATAGAATAGCGATAGCTCCTTGGAGTAGCCCTGCTGCTTTTTCAGGAAAACTTTATTTTTATTTTGAATCAATAAGTTCTTGGATGACCCCAATTAGTATGTATACTATAGGTAGTGGTACTAGTGGAACAAGTGGTACTACTTCTGTACCTGCTTATAAGGCAGGATATATTACAGTAACAACTCCAAGTTATGCTGGAAAATTGGTATTTAAGACAACCAGTAATTCTAAAAGTCCTGACTACTATAGCTATTTAAGTTCTTCACCTTTATCAGCTGCTTCGGGAACTAGTAGAACAAGTGCTGTTAGTGGAACAACATTAAAAGTAGATGATGATGGAGCGGGAACTGGTTATGATACTAAAATTGAATATACAGCATCAGCAAGCACTACTTATTATTGGTATGTAAACGCCGCTTGGAGTAATAGCAGCACATATTCTATACCGTGGCAATATAACTATTATAGACAATATACAATAACCTTTAACAAGAATGATGGTACTAATATTATCTGGTCTACAAATTATGTTTACGCTGATTCTATGAACGCTACAATGGCTTCCGCGCCATCTCGTACAAACTATACTTTCCAAGGATGGAGCACTTCTTCATCTGCTACTTCTGGCTATAGTGCAGGAAGTTCTGTGTCGGTAAGTGGTTCAACAACTTTTTATGCGATTTGGAAAAGAAATACAATAACCATAACTTATAATGCGAATGGTGGATCTGGCGGGCCGGGATCATAGACGGTTAATACTAACTCTTCTTTTAATATTAACGGATCCAATTATCCTACTCGCAATAATTATATTTTTAAAGGATGGTCTACATCATCTACAGCAAAAACCGCAACTTATAAAAAAGGAGCGACACCTTCTATTTCAACAACAACATCTAATATAACTTATTACGCCGTTTGGTGGCCCGCATTTGCTTGGAAAGACTATTCCAGAAGTGAAGCAAATACTTTCGCAGGATATATAAATACTTATTTAAACAGCTCAATTACTACTATAAATGACACTAATCCACTACGCTTAGTGGTTTGGTTTAATGCGATAACAACTGCTTTGGGAAATAATACTAAAGTGGCATCAGGTGATGCTAGTTTTAAAACACAATTAGATGCTTTATTAACCACCTACAACAATTATTAAAATTAATTGGCCTACTGAGATTTTCAGTAGGCCAATTTTTTATATTCATAAAGAATATTTTTTTATATTATTTAGAATGATGTAATAAAAGAGGAGGCAATAAGATGTATACTTTAACACATCAAAATGGTAAAGTTAATTATGGATTGAAAAAATTCATAGTTGATTCTGTTGAAGATATTGAAAAAATTCCAACAATTTCATTGCTCCCTGGTAGTACCGCTTTTATTCCTAAATCATCAAAATTATATATTTATCAAGATAATAATACTTGGGTTGAATAGAAATCCAATAGTAATAATAGTAGTGGCGGTGGAAGCACCGAACCTTCTGATCCTGATAATACATATATTTGGGACGGCGGTAGTATTGATTAAGGAGGTGTATTTAATTGGCTGATGTTTATATGAAGTCAAAGTTTTATTTTAAACGCGGAAACGCAGAAACTTGGACTAAAAAAAATATTCTTTTAGGTCCGGGAGAACCGGGTTTTGAATTAGACACTGGCAAATTAAAAGTTGGCGATGGCGTTCATGCTTGGAATGACCTTCCTTACATTAATGACGATAATACATATGAAGTTATTGATGGCGGAGAAGTTCCAGTGTAAATAAATAAGGAGGAAATTTGTAAATGGCAAATAAGAAAACTTTACAGACCCTTATCCAATTCCGTCGTGGATATCAAGCTCAATGGGATGCGGTTGCTAACACTTACATTCCAAAAGCAGGCGAACCATGTGTAACCCTCGATGGAAAAAATAAAGGCCAAGTAAAAATTGGTGATGGCACTTCTACTTGGGGCGAACTTAAATATGTTGGCGTCAATGAAGGTGCTATTCATTTTATTGGTACAGTCGCGGAAAAAAGTAATTTACCTGAATCTGCGGAAACAGGTGATATTTATCAAGTAACGGCTGAGCGCACTCTCTATATTTGGGATGGCGATAGCTGGGAAATTTTTCACGCGGTTGATCTTAGTAATTACTACAATAAAGAAGAAACTGCGAATCTTATCAAAGTTAGTATTAATGATTTAACTACTGATTTAGATAAAAAGTTTGAAGGAATTGATTCTTCTATTGGTGAAATTAATCAAAAAATTTCTGATGTAGATAATAAAATTACTGAAGTCGGTCAAAAAGTAGAAGATGTTAAAGCAGAAATCGCAAAAGATTATGTTGAGAAAGTTGAACTTGACAAATATGCTTTAAAAACTGATTTAGATGTTATTAAAGTGTATGGCGAAACCGCAAATGATACTTCGGTCGAAGTCAACGGACAAACTTTTATTAGCGTAAATGAAGCTATTGATGCTGTTGAAGATGGTGGAACTATTAAATTAAGTAGTGGCCTTGAAGCAGATGAACCAATTTCCGCGAATAAAAAATTCACTGTTGATATGAATAATGCTGTTATTGTTAATAACAATACTTGTCCTGTTGTAGTTAAAAATACTGGTAATCTCACTTTAACCGGCAACGGCAATGTAGAATGTAATAAAAATGGCAGAGCTGTTATTGAAAGTAATGGTAATGCTACAATTGAAAATGGTACTTATTCTCGTTCTATTGATGAAAAAGGCAATGGAGGATACGTTTTAAAGAATCACGGTTATATGACTATTAATGATGGTATCTTCTCTTCTCCTGGTGGATTATCTAGCTTAGTTGATAATGGTTATTATAATTATAGCAAAGAACACATTGATGGTGAAAACGCAGAATCCCCTGAATTGACTATCAATGGTGGTACTTTTATTAATGCTTATGTTACTATTAAAAATGACGATAATGGTGTTTTAACTATTAATGATGGTAAATTCTATGGTATGATTTATAATGTTGGTAAAATTATTACCATTAATGGTGGTTATTTCTCAACAAAAGATGGTTATGCCACTATTCAAAGTATTAAGAGTAATGATACTCTTAATGTTGGTAAAACTATAATTACTGGCGGTACTTTTGAAGGTACTGGCAAGGAATTATTTACTATTGAAGGTAATGCTGAATTTGTTGTTTCCGGTGGTAGATTCAGTCACGAACTTCCAGAAGCAATAATTGCTGATGGATACGAGCAGGACTACATTGATGGTTATTATGTAGTGACTGCGAAAATCTGAGGAAGGAGGACTGACTGATGTTTAAATTAGCATATGTAAATAAAGATAAAATCAATAATAGTATTACTGAAGAAGTTATCTCTAATGAAACTCTTATTGTAACAAATAATGAAAAAGATAGCGGAGAAGTTTATTATTATGATGAAAAAGGCAATTTAAAGCAAATTGTTAAAAAGACTCGTTTTGAGAATGAAAACGAAGCACGTCTTTGGGTTGCTAAATATGGTAACTATGAAGGTGAAACTATTTCAATTAAAAATAAAAATGGTGACTGGGTTAGTTACAATGTTATTAATAACAACCAATTTAGTCAAGTTCCTAACGAAAATGATTTAACTGATATACTTGATGGTTTAATTATTGATGGTGGTAGTGCTCCTACTGCCTAAAAAAGGTAGAAAGGAGGCTAATAAATGCCTAATATAAAATAGATTAATTCTATTATCAAATTACGTCGCGATAATGACTATAATTATGAGAAAGTTGGAGATAAATTTATTCCTGCTCGTGGAGAAGTTTGTCTGGTTGATACAATAAATTATGGTCTAAGAATTAAAATTGGTGATGGAATTAGTTCTTATAATCAATTAGTTTATTCTGATAATAACAATAATATAATTCTTATAGGTTATTATCTTAATAATAAATTTTATACTGATAGCACTTATACAACTGAATTAGAAAAAAGTCAAAAACACATTTATATTGATAAAAACGCAAAATCTTCTGTTTATATTTCTGATGGAGATAATTATTATTGTTTAACTCCAGAAGCAACAGAAAATATTGCTGGCATTATGAAGCTTTATGAGACTTCAGGGAGCAATATAGATGGAACAATGACTCAAAAAGCTATTACAGATGGTGTAAATTCTATTAAATTCGTATTAGACAACGAAGATAAAGAATGTCTAACTCTTGATCTCCCTTGGGATTAAGAAATAAATAAATTAAAGGAGATATATATATTATGCCTGATACTAAGACTTATATTTCTAAAATTAAACTCGCTAATGGCACTACAGTTTATGTAAAAGATGCTGACGGTCGCGCGAATCTAACTACTCTTCTTGGCAAACATGCTCTTGAATCTCTTGGTGCTGCTGCTTGGAAAGCAGTTGCCACTGAAATTTCTGGTGAAGGCCTTGTTGATGCTTCTGTTGTTAAGAGTTATGTTGATTCTCAAGTCGGACAAATTCATAGTTTTGATGTCGTAATTGATGCTGATGGTGGAGCTACCGGTCCTTCTGTAACAGCTTCTAAAGACACTATGTATAAGATTTACATGGTTGCTGACGCTCAAGCTTCTGCTGGTACTTATATTGAGTGGATTACTATTCGTTCTGGCGCTGAGGACGCTTATACCTATGCTTGGGAAAAAATTGGTTCCACCAAGACTGACCTTAGTGGTTATATTTCTAATACTATTACCATTGCTGGTATTCGACTTAACAAGGATATTTCTGTCTCTGAACTTCAGAAAGCTCTTACTCTTGGCGCGATGGCCTATGCTGATAAGGCTTCTGGTTCTACTACTCTTGAGACCATCGATAGTATCACTATGAAGGAAGTCACTGTTGCTGGTAATGCTACTGTTACTTCTAAGGCCGCTGATGCTACTCTTACTAAGGCTAATTATACTCCTGCTGGTAAAGTTACTGGTTCTGCCATTTCTGGTGGTTCTATTAACGTTACTCTAAAGGATTCTGCTGCCAAGACCGAGGCCACTCTTAGCACTTCTAAGTTCACTCCTGCTGGCACTATTGCTGCTAAGGAGGGTGGTTCCTTCTCCGCTCTAAAGACTGCCGCTTTCGGTGCTTCTGAGGATGGCGTTCAGATTGAGGGTACTGTCAGTGCTCCTGCAATTTCTCTTACCGCCGCTGACAAGACTTTTGCTACTGGTCTAACTGGTGGTAAGGTTGCTTCTTTCAGTGAGGGTGCTTTCACTCCTGCTGCAATTCAGGACGGTTTCTATACTGCTGGTAAGGCCGCTACTTGGACTGGTGCTGATTATACTGCTCCTTCCATGGGCGAAGCTACTAAGGCAAAGTTTGCTTCTGAGGGTATTGTTGCTAGTCTCGATGCCGAAGATGTTGAATGTCTAGTCTTTACTGCCGCTGGTACTGCTGATGCTGTTACCGCTCAGGGCGCTTTTGATGCCGGTAATGTCAAGTTTGGTACTTTCGACGGTGGTTCTGCTACTGTTATTGATACTACTAAGTTCTCTGGTGGTTCTAAGGCCGCTGACACCTTCGTTGCTAATGAGCTTCAGTCCGCTACTACTGGTAAGGTAAGCGAAGTTTCTGCCGCTGCTCTTGCTAATGCTCCTGTATTCACTGGTAGCAAATATGCTGTTGCTACTACTGCTGATACCGCTCTCAAGGATGTCGCCTTTACTGCTACTAATAGTGCTACTATTGTTGACAAGGTCGAGTATGTCAAGCCTGAGATTGATGCTGCTACCTTTACTGGTACTGCTGCTACTCTTGGTTTTGCTGGTACTGAAGTTGAGAATGCTCTTGTTACTGGCGTTAGCTACGACAAAGCCAATACTGCTGCTGCCTTTAGTGTTGCTGTCACTCCTGAGACTGACGTTATCGCTAAGACTGCCAAGACTGTTGAGATTGAAGTCTCTCCTGTCGCTAAGGCTTAATTTTAGTTAAATTTTAATATAAGGTGGTGAGTAAATGGCAGACAATATGATTTCTAAGATCAAGTTAGGTAGCGTCATTTACCACCTGAAAGACTCTGACGCAAGAGATCGTCTCACTTAGCTTGAGACGACTCTTGCTTCTTCTCTCGTGTTTAAAGGTGTGGTTTCAAATGCTACCGATATCACAAATTTAACTAATTATAAAACAGGCTGGACTTATAAATCCAATGCTACATTTACTCTTAGTTCTCTTGGAAAGATTGAACCAGGAGATATGATTATATGTATTGGTAATTATAACTCCGCTTTTAAAATCGCAGATTGGACTGTCGTTCAAAATAATATTGATGTAATGGTTGGTGCGACTAGTTCCAGTAGTGGAACAAAGGGTTTAGTACCTGCGCCCGCGGCCGCCAATAAGGACAATTTTCTTAAAGGCAACGGAACTTGGGGTACACCCTCTATTGAAGCGCTCGCGCAAACTAATTATGTCATCTTTGATTGCGGTTCCTCTACAGTAAATATTTAATTAAAGGCTCTCTTAATTGAGAGCCTTTTTTCTTTTGGGCGAATTTAATATATTATCATTCCCAAAAACTAATATATAATGTAGATAAAAAATTTAAGTTTGAAATTGATAACTTAAAATTTAAATATATATTTTGGTTTTACTCTTTTGGAAATGATTATTGAGAAAACTATTTTTAAATGGTGTTACTTCTAATTATACAAAAGAGGTAACACCATTTTTTTTGTCTATAAAGGAGGTTCAATGTGAGTATAGAAGTAATAAGTAGCGGTGGTGGAAATCCTAAATTACAAGATAAAATTATTACACCATCAACCTCTTCTCAAATTATAACGCCTGATAATGATTATGATGGATTATCTAAAGTAACTGTTAATGCTATGCCAACTGGTGTGCTTAATAATCCTACAATTAATAGCAATGGATTAGTTACTGCTAATATTGGCACTAGTGGTTATTTATCAAATGGAACAAGTAAAACATTATAGTTATCTACTTAGGGGTCAAAAACTATAACTCCTGGAAGATATTCTCAAACTGCGATTAGTAGCGGAAAATATACAACTGGAGCTATAACAGTAAATGGAAGTAATAATTTAACTGCTAGTAATATTAAAAGTGGAGTAAATATTTTTGGAGTAACTGGAACATTATCAAGTACTCCAATAGAAGTCAGAAAAATTTAGCCTTCTCAAGGAACTACAACTTATACTTTCATTCCCACAAAATTCAGTTTTTATGATAGAACATTATACCCATATCAAATTATAATGATTCGCGAAGGATATAGTTATAAATGTGGTTTTATTGCCCTTCAAAGTTATATGACAAATCAAAATTGGGGTGGAAAACTTTGGGCAAGTTACACTGATTGGAGCGGAAATGCTGTTACTTCAGTTAATAGTTATGTTGAAGTTACTTGGAATTATGGTAGTACAGGAAAATTTACTATTACATTAGAAAATAATTCTGATGTTTATTTTAGTGGAGACCCATATTATTTATATGTAATATGCGAAAAAGCCCCAACTTAATACAAATTTATTTAAAATAGGAGGTTTAATATGGCAATTCCAAAAGTAATAAATATATTGCGTAAAGGTGTAGAATATAATACCGAAACATACTGGAACACACAAACTGATTATATTCCAGCATCAGGTGTCATTATTGTCTATACCGATTTAAATAAAATGAAAATCGGTAATGGTACATCTAAACTCGGAGATTTAAATTTTGTTTCCGTGCCAATCGAAGGAAATAACGGAGATGCTCTTGTAAAAAATGAAAAAGGTAGCAAATGGGAAACTCCCGTAGATGCTACTTTAGTTGAATTACCTATTGGGACTTTAAAGAGTGATGGTACAACAATTACAGCGATTACTACAAAATATTTAACAACTACCTTAGCAGTAGCTAATTGGAGTAATAAAACTTATAGTTTTGAAACAACTTATCCAAATAGTTAGTATGATATTACTGTTTCTGTCGCTCCAACCGCGACCACTACGGAATATGACGCTTTTTCTAACGCTAAAATTTGCGGTGATGCTACTCAAAATATAATTAAAGCTATCGGCACAGTTCCTACTATTGCTATTCCAGTTATTATAAAGGTAGTAAGCAAATGAGCGCTGAAGTGATGAGCGGTGGCGGAGGAAGCCCTAAGTTATAGGCTAAAACAGTTTCTCCTTCTACTTCTTCTTAGAGTGTAGCGCCTGATAGCAGTTATGATGGATTATCTAAAGTAACTGTTAATGCTATGCCAACTGGCTCTCTAAATGGGATTAGCGTGAATAGTAATGGTTTAATTACTTCAAGCGTAGGAACTAGTGGTTATTTATCAAGCGGAACAAATAAAACATTACAACTGCCAACTCAAGGATCAAAAACTATAACTCCTGGAAGATATGCTCAAACAGCTATTAATAACGGCACATATGCTACTGGAACGATAACTGTAGATGGAGATACTAATTTAAGATCTTCAAATATAGCTAATGGTGTAACTATTTTTGGGTACACAGGAAATTATGAAGGTGAAGGTTTAAAAATGTATCAAACTACAAAATCCATTAGTTCAAGTACTAATTTTGGATGGGTAAATACTCCAACAAGCAATAAATTTGCTCCGAAAGCAGCATTAATTACTTCTACTGGAGCTACTGTGAATAGTGGTAGTTTTACCGATCATCTTATACTTAGTGTGTATCTTGAAAGAGATTCATCTGATGGAACGTCAAGAATTGTAGAAACGGTTGCTAATTATCGTTCTTCAAAAGATGTTGTTATAGTAGGCGGAAGTGTTTATTCAACTACCTCCACAATTGAAAATAATTATACTGTCACCTGGGATTTTGAAGGTATTAAGGTAGTTAGTGCTGTTGATGATTTTGTATTTGATGATGAATATGAAGTTATTCTTTTCGGATAATTTACTTCTTAGAGAAAGGAGATAATCAATGAAAATATTATTACAAGATAAAAACTTTGTTATTACTAATAATAGTTTAATTTCTATTAATAGTGATAGTGTCGCGGAAAATGGTAATTTAGTAAGAATCACGCAACCAAAGCTGACAATTATAAAAGATATTACTAGAGCAACTATTGCTTTAATAACGCTTGGTGGAGTAGTTCCTAAAGGCAATCCTGACAATATACCAGTTTCCGCATCTACGATATATAAAAAATATTCTATCAATAGAATAAAAGATTTAACTTCTGATAATTATGAAACTATTGATGGCGGTTTTGACCCCGCAGATGTAAACGCAGACCCTGACCGCATGCTCCCAATTGACGCAATGCGTGACTTAGAAAAAAAGGGAGAAATATACGCTTTATATGATTATTTTTACACTTCTTCCGGAACGGGTATGACAGTAGCTACTGCTAATACATTAGGAGCAAGTATTGCCACAGAATTAAAAAGTGCTAATGTAAATGGCGTTATTCTTACTTGTGGTGATGGAACTGCCACTCGCGCTGGCGCGACGATGTGTAAAAAAATTGAAGAAGTATTATTAAAACCCGCGGTAATTGTTACAGCTCTTAGTCCAGTGGCAAAGACAGTCGGAGCAAATAGAATTGTTGTAGGATAGTCTATTCCTTGTCCTCTTGGTAATTCTGCGCTTTCTGCTGATAAAGAATTAACAATAAGGGAAGGAATACTTCAAAAATGTTTAACCGCGCTAACTACTGAAGTCAGTGGGCCAACGGTTTTTGAATGAGGTAAATAAATATGGGTAATTTATTAAAAATAAACAATTCTCTTGTACGCGTAAAAGTCGCTTCATCTTTAATATTGCCAAATAAAGGCGATATTATAAAAATGAATCTGGATGGAACTGAAAGATAGTATAGAGTACTGAATGTAAATGGGAATGTTTGTAAAGTTATGGGAATGTGGGATGATTTTACAAGCAAATATAATGAAACAACAAGTACAACTACTACATTTGGTTCAACTACGGCTCAGAAATATGAAAACTCGACTTTAGATACGTATTTGAATACTACTTGGTATAATACACTTAATGATACTGTTAAAACTGCTATCATACCAGAAAATGTGATTCAGTATTGTTATAAATACTATAATTTACCAAATACACCAAATACACCTACATATACATACCAGTATCAAAATAATTGGCCTGACTCAAACTATAACAATGCCGATAATGTAGGCAATGTAACTGTTGGAAAACGTAATATATTTGCTTTGGATTTGAAAGATATTTTTGATTATATAGGTAAAGTGTGCATTACTTCAGATGAACTAATGACAATGTTCTGGAATAGCACAACTAAAGTATCTAAATATCCATGGCTGAGGTCCTCTTATGCCAATAATTCTGGCTAGGCGTGGTTTGTGTATGGTGACAATGGTTCTTTGGACTACAGTTATGCTGATAATAGTCTTATCGTGCGGCCTGTGCTTAATCTTGACCTCTCAAAAATTGAATGGTCTATTACTGGACCAGTTGTTGATACTACTGAAACATGGGTTATTAATGAGACCCCAGGCTCAGATGAATTAGATGATTACAATTTACCCAAAGAAATTTTTGACAAAAAGTTTACAGTAGAGTTTATTTCTAATGAAAAAACTTTTAATAATTTTAGAAATGAAACTCATAGAACTGGTAATAAATTTGGAGCTTGGACAATTTCTTATGATGATACTTAGGTATATTCTATTGGTGATACTTGGTAGGTATGGTCTGGCAATGATGCTTATCGTACTATTACTCTTTCTGCTCCTGCGGCAGGAGATTTTTTAATTTGGTTATAGAAATATGCAGTCAAGCAATAAAAATTTTTAAAGAAAGGAAAATAATATGGCTAATAAAACATATCAAGGTCGTATAGTCCAAAAACACGATAGCTCCGCGAATTGGGCAAAAGCGACTAATTTTATTCCTTTAAAAGGTGAAATTATCATCTATGATGATTTAAATAAAATAAAAATTGGTGATGGAATAACTAAAATTAATAATTTAGATTTTAGTTCTTGTCTTCCTGACAGCGGGACCACTGGTGATGCTCTTGTAAAAGACATAAATGGCGGAAAATGGGAAACTCCCATTGAAGCTACTCTTGTTTCTTTACCCATGGGCATTTTAAAAAGTGATGGTACTACTATTAGTAAAGCAGTTGCTGGCACTGATTACGCGGCCGCACCTAATAAGTACACTTTTACAGTAACCAATACAACGCAATCAACTTTTACTATTCCATTTGATTTTGAAGATAGTGGTGCTTTAACAGTATTCTACAATGGTATTATGATGAAAGAAACCGAGAACTATACAATCTCTGATAAAACAATTACTTTAGTGGGTTTTAACGCTGAAAAAAATGATTATATTACCGTTATGGGCATCGAAGGAGTAGCTTCTATTAATGTCGATGAAAAAGTCGCAATAATTCAAAAAGCGGTTTCAGATGCAGAAACTACTATTGATACAAAAGTTAGTTCAGCTAATACTACTATTAATACAAAAGTTAATAAAGCTTTATCTACTATTGATGATAAACTTGCTACTATTCCTGATGATGTAACTCAAGCTGTTTATAAAAATAAATCTAATATAATGACCGCGAATGGTAAAATTACTATGGATAATTCATATACACCAAACGCGGATGGAGATATAGCAACAAAGAAATACGTAGATAATGCAACACCAGCAACATTTACCGCTTCTAAAGCCGGTACAGTCCCCGCCTCAGGAGGCGGAACCGCAAAATATTTACGAGCAGATGGTACATGGAATGTTGTCCCAACAACTCCTATAATAGGAACATCTACTTCATATGCTATTTATATTGGAACAACGGCTCCCGCTTCAGGTACGACGCCACTTCTTTGGATTGATACTACTTCTTCAACTGGATTCCTTAAATATAGAAGTTCTAATACCAGTGCCTGGACTGCCGTTCCTGTTGCTTGGACTTAATAAGGAGGAATAATATGTCTAAACCTAGAATTTTTTTACAAATGGCTGAAAATGGAGGAATATTTGTTGGAACTTATGGAAGTACCCCTTATTCTGAAATTGTAGAGCATTTTAAAAAAGGAGATATAATTTGTATTAAAAAAAATATTACTGATAATGAAGCTGGTGGGGCAGAAACTACAATCACTTATCAATTAAATGAAGTATTTAAAGACCATAGTAATTATACTTTTTATTTTAAGTCTTTCGGTGCAATAGATTCCCCTTCAATTGATTCATCTAATACTTGGTCTACTGGAAATCTTAATAATTATGTACCAAAATCTGGAATAACTATGACAGGTCCTTTAATTGCTCAATCTAATACAAACTACACAACTGCGCAAGTCCGCAATATTATAATGTCAACATCAGCACCAACGGTCGCTGATGGTAAAAATGGAGACATTTGGATTCAATATACAGAATGAGGTGCGATTGATGGGATTACCTATTGGATATATACTTTTAGAATATATCGAAAGTAGTGGAACTCAATATATTAATACTGGTTATAAAATGACGAGTAACTATGAAGAACTAAATATGAAATTTAGATTTCTTAAGAGTTATTCTAGTAAAACATTAATTGGCACACAAGATTCTCAATATTCTGACTCTACATTATATAGTATAAATATTTATCAAAATCAATTATTTGTAGCAAATTCTCATAATATTTGGTCTTGGAACGCGACCGTTGGAACCGATTATGAAATAGATATTTCAGCAAATGAAGCAAACGGGTCTGTCCTTGTAAATGGGACAATATCTTCTTTTGATGTTAAAGGAAATATAGATAAGAAAGATAATATTTTAATTTTCTGCGGTGAAGTTGCCGGAACTCCGAATTTAAGTCAAGCGGTTTCAGCAAGATTATACTTTTGTAAAATTTATGATAACGGCATTTTAGTTCGTGATTTTGTACCATGTAAAAACTCTTCTGGTATTATTGGTTTGTGGGATAATGTCGGGAAAAAATTTTATCAAAATGCTGGTTCTGGTACTTTTGTATCTGGACCAGAAATTCACAAAGGTGCATTTTTGTTAAGATAAATAACGTTTGGACACAAATCGATAATGGAGCGCTAAACGGACTTAAAAGGTAAAACATTATAGCTAAAAAAGCCATTTTACAAAATTCAACAACTGTCGATGATAATAATAGTGACATTTGAATTTAATATAGCAAGTAAAATTTATAA
>ERZ1034984.1268-NODE-1268-length-24611-cov-21.835112_pt1 | contig 24611 bp, 29 predicted proteins | sample MGYA00520589_ERZ1034984 | MGnify/ENA primary metagenome ERZ1034984 (study PRJEB33766, sample SAMN09781790) | gut metagenome | biome: gut microbiome | host: Homo sapiens | place: Madagascar | study: EMG produced TPA metagenomics assembly of the PRJNA485056 data... | reverse complement strand
AGTCAGATATAGTATTGCATACCGTTTCACTGGCAGTCTCTCCAAAGGAATGACCGCCCATGCCATCACAGACTATTCCCATAAATCGGTTGTTTTGTGGCATATCAATGACCTTGTAAGCATCCTCGTTATTATGCCTTCTACCAGTCTTACTTATTGTTGCATATCTTATCTCCATATTACGATTATTTTTAGTTTATGATAGTATAGAGGCAAATGTAACCTCTAATCTATCTGTAACGTAATATTTCCGACAATATTATATTTCAATAATATGGGAATCTTGGCTTGCTGTGTCATATTGTTCTATCAATAATATACTTGTGTTTGATACTTGATGTCATGTTCATCGCAATAATAGCAGATCTCGCTTTTCATGCAACTCCCATGTTTTTTGAACTTCTTTTTTAATGATTCGATAAGACTATAGTCGTCAGATGCGTGCAAAGACCTCATCAGACGATTGGTATTTGCCACATCAAAGAATACGAAAGACTCAACCTCGCCGTCTCTTGAATATTCTTTCTCAAAATCACCCATATCTTGCTCGGTAATGGTGAGTTTGCCATCTTCTATTTGCGCATAGATTCCTGTGAACTCACCATTCGTTTCATGTTTGTAGATAACCTCTTCCATAAATTCCGAGTGTTAATGTTTAGACAACCATTCCACAAGATTATTCACGATGCCATTGGCTAAATCCTTTGAGCCATGAGTTTGTTCATTCGGTCTGTTGATGATTACAGCCAAGACATAGCGAGGTCTCTTTACTGGGAATACTCCGACAAAGGACATTTCTGCCAATTCATGTTCACCGTTTTCAAGTTCTTTGCCTTGATAGTTGCCATATACTCCTGCTATATCCACTTTCTTTGGGGCATAAGATGCTTGTATGCCTTTCCCTTTGTTCAGACCAATCAATACCTCTTGCAGATATTTACGTCCCAAAGGCGTAATGTTGTCAAATGTTTCCTCTGTAACTGAGTCCCCTTGCAAAGTCGGGAATGTCAAAGTGTTCTTCTGATAGGCACCATTAAAGAGCGCAGCCAATTCCTTGGCATTTGTTTGCTTTTCGTCACTTGTCATTTTCTTCCATATACCAAAAGCATTGTCGCCACGATTTACCAAGAGTATCTTGAACATAGCCACGTTAGATTTATGTGTCAATGCTTGGCGACAAGTCATTACACCATAACCGCCAGACCGCCAGTTATGGTCACGAATGCTGATGCTGTCACCTATATTATATATGCCACCGCACAAATCCATCATGTCATTGAGTGAACCATTGATATCTGCCAACATAGGAGTAATGCCTACAAGTGTCAAAATGCGAGGACTACATGCTTGTTTCAATAGCTTGCCCTCTGAATAATCATCTCTATCTTTCTCCAATGCAACCCATGATTTTAGTCTTCCTGTTTGTGCATCTATAACAGCAATCTGTCCGTATGTTCCATTCAACATTTTCAACCCCTCAGACAAAACATCTTGGCATTTTTGAGTCATCACGCTATCTATTGTCGTGCATTCATCAAGTTTTGCTACATATTCAGGATTGTCCATCCATACACCAACAGTTTGATTGTTTTCTCCAACCACGCCAATGGTGCCACGCTCAATCCCTTTTTCTACATAGAAGTAGAATACCTCAATGCCATCTTCTGACACATAACGACGTGAGAAACCTGCAACATCTAAATCAATCTCCGTTACATTCTCATGCTTCTCCAAATCGTAGATACCCTGCTTGCCATCTTTTGACACAATAGCGAACTTGGCAATGCTACAGGTGTCTATCTGTTCGCATTGCTCCAATGGTACTTGGGTGATAGGCTTTTTGCCAAATGCTTCTTCTGCGTCAATAGTGTCAGCCACTATCACTTCTTGGGCGAAGGACAACTGTCCGAAAAAGGCTAAAAACATTGTGATTAAGCCTAATTTGAAGTATTTATTTGTGTTCATGTCTTTTATATTTTTGTATTATTGCATTTCTTCCATTTTCTGAGTCCATATTGTTTGCAGTTCTTGTTGCTTTGGCTCTAAATATGTCTTGGTATAACTAAGAATATCGTATTCGGTAGTTTCATCGTCGCCATCTTCCTCAAAGTCACAAGTAATAGAAATTCCTGTTTTGGAAAAAGCCGGTTCAAAGCCAACGCTATACCTTACTCTACTTTCCATAGTGTTCAAATCCTTACAAATCTCACGAGCCATGTCTACATGCAAGTCATTTATAATAACAGCCCCAACAAGAGAAATAGCAAATCTATCATTTCCAAGAGAAAACACCTTTACTATCCCTTCCGGTAAGCCAAGATACACTTCTCCTGTACCATCCTCATTGCATTTACTGATGTTGCACCTAAGTTTTTCTTCTTCTGCCAGCAACTTTGCCAACAAGACATAAGAATGTCTGCTTCGGATTTCCCGTTTGTAAGCCCGTTTTTGAAACATGCTGAATATCCAACAGCAACCAATCATTTGCGCAAAGCCTATAACTATAAGCCAAAACTGTGTTGAAAACATAATAAAATTATTAATGAGTCTGATGATAGAAGCCTTACTAATGCATTTTATCAAGCAGATCTTCTGTTTCTTTGATAAACTTATCTGTACGTTTCAGAACGTCTTTGACTCGTTTTTCCTTTTTACGCTCTTCAGAACTTTTAAATATAAAATCTAATAATCCCATATCGATTTCGTTATTGTTTTATGATTTTAAATCAGCTTCTATATGGAAGCTATTCTCTTCAAATGTTATGGACTGTAGGTCCATCTTTTCAAATACAGACTGCAACTCATCTATTTCCTGCAAATTCAACTCAATGACATTGCCTGTGTCGGTTCTAATAAAGTTGGCTTTCTCAGGCAACAGTCTTCTAAAGAATGCTATTGTCGGGTTGACAAGCAGATCAATTCCTAACTTTCCGCTATAAGTTAGAAAGATTTTTGCATTTTCAATTTTAACAACACCAACATTGATACTTATGTATTTGGTAAACCCAAGAACCTTTAATGGCGTGGCAATATTAAGCTGCGAGCTGTCCTCTAACTTAAACGTTATTTCTCTTTGAAAATGGTGAGCAATATATTGTTCTACTTCACGATAACTTATTGATACTACCATTGTGTTCAGTTTAAGTTGGCAATTTCTGTTGTAGGAAACCATTTGTCGAGTAGAGAGTCGGCTTTCATCTCGATTTCAGGTGTGATGTATCTACATACCTTTTGGTATGCTACAGTCAAAGATACAATCTCGTCTAACCAACCGATAATCGGTAACCGCTTGGCAGAGATGAAGTCTATAGGCAGGACCAAATAAGATAGTGCTGAAAGTATTAACAACTTATCTGATTTTGGCGTGTCACTACTTACCATTACATAATAAAGTAACACTGCTGGACGGGTGCTAATTCTGCCAATTTTGGTTGCATACACACTGAGATTGTCCAGTAACTGCTGATAATTTATTATTCCTTGTTTCATAATTTTATTGTTATTGTTCTAAACTAATAGATGGAAAGTAGATGTCGGTTCTATCAAGTCATAAAAGAAAACATTATTTTTATTTGAATATTGATTCATACCATATTTTTTCTCTACCACTTTCAAGCTTAACAAAACCTACTTTTTCTAGCAATTTTATTGAAGACGTATTGCCACATTTAACCTCAGTACTTAACTGATTGCACACATTGTTACGAAATAGATAATTCATTATTGCCAAAACACTTTCCTGCATATACCCTTTATGTCGAGCCTTTGGATGTAAGGCGTAAAAAATAGAAGGCTTATAAGACAAGTCTATGACACCTACGAAACCAATCAATGCCTTATCCAATCTGACCCCCCACAAATAGCCTTCTCCTTGATTTTGATATTTCTTGAAAGTATTCACCAAGTTTTGTACACCTTTTGGAGCATCACAAATTCCTATCAGTTCTGGCAAAAATATATTCGTTTCTTTATCATTAATAATTTCTGTCAGTTTCAAGCAATCTTTATCTGTTACTTCTGTCAGTTTCAACCTTCTTGTTTTTAATGTTGGAAATTCTGAATTTATCAAACCACGCTCTGCCATTTCACAAAATATGCGAAAACCGATCTTCATAAATACTTTCTCATTATGACAGAGTGTATTCCATTGGCTGTCGTTGTATTCAACAGCAGTAAGGCATAGATTGCACATTCTTACAGCAGGACAGTTCCGACATTTGTGCTTGCGTTTCTTATAGTACGAAGAAACAATACAATTTGCCTCTTTCCAATCAATCCCATTACTAATATTTCCTATTCGATAACAATCAGCCATCTTTTCACAAATACCAATCTTCATATCTGCATCAACATACAATTTGTTTGATGTGGGCAAACATGTAGACATGGGAATACTATCACTTGCATCAAGAATTGGTCGATTAATCCAATAAGCAATACATTGTTCGAAAAACACTTGCAAGACAACCCAATCTCGATGTCGCTCGTAACAGCTCAGAAGTTCCAAGTATTTCTCTACTAATTCTTCGTAATCACATTCTGTCACACCAACCTTAAAATTTGGAGCAAGGCTTGAAATCTTTGTTGGCACAAGATTACATAAAATTTCATCTTTTGCCCAATGGCGAGCAATGGTTTCCAAATCACTTAGTGAAGTCAAGGTCATTAGAAACAATACATTCTCTTTAAGATATTGCGAATGTTGCTGTTTTATGTAAGATAAAGCCTTATACACATAATCAAAAGAACCATTACCAGTTACATTGATTCGCTGCCTATCGTGAATTTGTTTGTGACCATCTATAGAAATATCTATCCTTACATTTCTTTTAATGAACCAGTCTATTGTGCATGGTGTAAGCAGAACTCCATTAGTTGATATGGAAACAGAAAGGTTATAGCCTTGGAAGAACACAGAGGCTTTTTCTATAGCATACTTCAATAGGGGCAGATTGGTAAGTGGCTCTCCTCCATAGAAAGCAATCTTTAAATCCTTACTTTTTACTGTCCTTTTTATGAACTCATATATAGCATCAATATCATCAGCACTCATGCTTTTTGTACCATGAATGCGATTTTTTTTGTATTTTCCCGAATAGCAGCAGTAAGTACAACGCAGATTGCAATTTTCGGTTATGCTTATAACAAAATTGTCCACATTGGGTAATTCACCGAATGCGGACAACTCATTAAAAATCCACTCAAAGTTATCTTCCTTAGGCTCTGCTATTATCTCATTTGTTCGTGGTAGATAATAGTAGTCATGTTTGCTTGATGTTGTTATTTGCATACCACCATTATCTATGACCACTGCCATGGCATTTAGAGCAGCATCCTCGACTCATGCAGCTAGCTTGACATGCACTCATCCCCATAGCCTTGATAGTTTCTTTCTTTTTATCTTCAGTAATTCTGTTGGCATTTAGAATTGGCATCAGCTGCCCTCTGTTACCATTATAAAATGATGTTATCATATAGTCTTGTATTTATTGATTATTTTCTGATATTCTCCCGATCTGTACCACTCATAAAGATAAGCCGCTCTTTTCACCATCCATGGATATTCACATGAACGCAAGGACAATGCTTTTGCTATTTTGTCTAAATTCCCTACATGATGGTTTTCAAAATCAAAAGCTTGCTTCAAAAATGCCTTGATGTTAATTTCATTATAGCATTTCTTTGGTAATCCAGCTCTTTTTATCATTACCCGAAGAGCCACATCAATATTCTGGCAACACAACAATCCGACTCTATCAGCAGTGAAATCAGATTTTCGGTACCAATCTAACAATGGTACTTTTACGATGGTTGACCACATCTTCACCGACGGATTATCAATGAATGGCATATACAAAGCCTCCAACAACATCTGATATGGCTTGTGTCCACAAATATAATGTCCCAACTCATGCCCAAGGAAGAATATCAATTCCTCCTTCTCAAACAAATCAATAGCTCCTGAAGATATAACTATTCGGAAGTTTTCATTGCCTGCCGAAAATGAAGTGGGAGCATAGAACCATTCAGATGTTAACTTTGGTACTTTTTTGACTCCCAATATTCCACAAGCCTCTTTGAGACATTGATAAATTTGCGGTGAACTTTGGGCAGTAATGTTCCAACCATCACCATATGATTCTACTTCATTGTATGCCTCTCGTATAGGCACAATGGTATTATTCAAGAATCCCTTGAAAAACGGTATTTTGTTTAAACCATCAAGTATCTCGCAATCTTCAGGGTGCTTAATATCATTAATGTCGTAATTCCTAAGTCTGCGTTTAAGCATAATCTCAATTTATGACCGTATAGCTTACTGTATGGCCGGCGGCAACATTGAATCCATGCACGATGGATGTCAAAACCTCTTGATCCATCTTGTATTGTTTGACAAGTCCTGCCACTTGACAGATGGCAATGGGCCACCAAACGGCAACAGTCAGGATAGTAGGTATTGCCTGCTGTCCAAATAAGCCTATACTCATTTTTACTAAAGCATGTGGTGATGTTGATGATATTTTCACCTTCAAGGCTGTTTGCATACCAAGGACTGCCTGAAAGAGATTGCCTTTCTTCAGCGATATATCCCATTCGCCAGAGGGTAACTTAACACCATCAACCTCATAGCCTTTATATTTGAAGTCGTTGATAAATCTCTGTGCAACACGATCGATATAAGCGTCCGCATTGTTAAAGAGGTAAGAGGAGTTTAAGAAATTCATTTTCATGTTTGCTCATTTTATAATCCATCTATCTGTAAGGATTGAAATGACAGCCTCTTTCTATCAACAACCGATTTTTTAATGAGCATTCGAACAAATCATACATGGATTATTTAGACATGAACAATGCCCAGTATAACCGCCACATCCATCAGAAGAAGCAGCATAATGCTGTAATTCATTATGCAATGATAGTTGTGATTGTGGTATTGACAATTTTACACTAATGGGAGATGTTGAATCTGACCCGATAATAGAGTTAATGATGTTTTCGATAACCTTGTTCATAATAATACTATTATATTGTTATTGCATTTGCTATTTCATTCAAATCATGTAATGTATCATTCCTTATTGTTTCATCAGCAATCTTGTTGGCGATTTTATACCTATAATCCAACGTTCTCATAAATTGTATGACGAACGCCTTACAATAAAAGGTATCCAATTTGTTGATTGCACCATTATATTTTAGATTACATCCACTACAAGCAGGACAGCATGAATGCAGAATACACTGTTGGCATTCTGGTATTTCGAAGTTCTTCCCATCACTGAAGTCTATATCTTTAACTGTATCAAAGAGTTGTTTGCTCATGGATAGAGGAGCATACATCTGGCATGGGTATTCTTTCCCATCTGTATCTACACAGACAATATCTTCTCCACACCCACATCTCTTTACAGATACATTTTTAGCAAAAACGGCTTCGATTTTAGTATCTAACAGTGAACAATGATTATCATGCTCTTCATCAGAGTAGTATGTCACAAGTTTTTTCAGCTCTTCATCCCAGATTCGCAAATGATTGGTTTGCCATCCTCTCATATATGCCAAATCTGTTTTGATATTTTGGAATCCGGATTCCTCCAAAAAGACAACACTATCATACAAGTATTTAATAGTATCTACCGATACGGTCATCTTGACATACATGTTTGGCCATGTTTCCCGAAAGAAGCTAAAGTCAATATGCCGTGAGGATTGGGAACGATTCAAATCTTGTGCCATAGGCACTCCGTCAAAACTAAGCCCTAAGCTGATTCTATCTTTGTTCTTAGAGAACCACCGTTTCATTTCATCGTTCAACAGAGTACCATTGGTTGATGCGAATAGTTCGTATGGCTTAGAGAATTCATTTTCCCACATCCACTCACTTATTTCCTTAATTAACGGGAAGCCGAGGAGTGGCTCTCCTCCCATAAATTGTACGGAAACATAATCGAATCCTTCCTTTTCAAAAGCATTTTGTATGGCTCTTTGAGCAACCTCCAAAGTCATATATTTATTAGACTTGTGGCTTTCGTAGCAATACACACAATTCAAATTGCACGCATTGGTTACCAAAAGCATACACACATAAGCTCTTGTTTGGTCTGTCTTACACTCCATATTTCTTTATTATTGCATCATAATCGCCGCTTTTGTACCATTTGAGTAATTCTGAGGCTCGACGTACCATCCATGGTGCAGCATTGTCCATAACAGAAATCTTCTCTACGATTTTGTTCATGACACCCATCTTTGAAATATTGAAACTTTCTGCTTGTTCAATGAAAGCATCTATGTTCAAATTATCATATAAAGACTCTGGTGCTCCTGCGAGTTTTATCATCGTTCTTAATGCGACATTAATGTCTTGACAAGCGAGCAATCCTACTCGGTCTGCAGTTAAGTCTGTCATTCTTGACCAATAGAACAATGGTATTTGCAGCAACGTCGAGCCTGGTATATATGAATGATACAGCGACCAATATCTGCACAATAGCAGATACTTCAGATGGTTGCTCTTGATATGACCGAACTCATGCCCAATCATAAAGCGTTGCTCATCAGGTGTCAGCAAATCTACAGTACCCGTATTCACTATCATCTTAGGATGCTTGTCACCATCTGTGGTTATGTATATGTCATATCCCCATCGGGTATATACTTGTGGCACATTGCTTACATCTACCGTAGCAGCGACATCATTTACCAAGTTGAATAATTCAGGAGTAGCATCTTGATTGACACAAATACTACTACCTGTTTGCTGAACATTAGTAACTTCTTCTATTGTATTTTTTATGACCCAATCAACAGCTTTGTCGAAAGCCTTTACTTTTTCAAGACTCAAAAAAGCGGCTTTGTCAGATTCGTGTTGATAGTCTTCAAGTTTTAATCCTTTAAGCTTCTTCATTTTCTTCTGTTTTTGTTTCTTCCGTTTCTCCAGTCGGAGTTACCGACTCAGAAGATGTTGATAATTTTGTTTTTTCTGTTTCTTTCCACTTTTCAATAGCAAGCTCTGCTATTTCTAGTTGAGCCTGTTTTATCTTTTCGAGAATATTCTTCTTTAATTCTATTTCTGTATCATGCTGCTCTTGTTGTAATTCTTCCTGTGTACTTAGAGCTAATTCATGAACATGCCTTATCTTGTCTGTATATTCGTCAGACTCCAAGTATTCCTCCAAACTCTTCTCTTCGGCATATACCATTCGCTCATAAGAACCAATTGGAGACACGATTTTCACAATGGTCGGAAGAATTTCTACGATAAAGAACAACAGTCTGACAAGCCACAAGAACATTAGTTGTGTCTTATCTGTAAGATTCCCATTTTTGTCCGTTTGCCATACTGCATATTCAAGTATTTGGAAATTTTGAATAAAATGATTTCCATTCGCTAATTTTTCTTGTTTGCTTTCTTCTTTTATTTTCCGTTCCTCAGCGGCTTTTTGGGCTTTTTCTGTATCTTTTAGTTTACTATCAAGCGTTGTTCCATAAAACTCATCCTTTTTCTTCTTGTCTTCAATTTTGGCATCTCTTTGGGGAATAAGTGCATCAATAGCAGCTTGTTTCTCATTTCTCCAATCCTGTGCCGCTATATTCATATCACGTTTAGCCGCAGTCATTGTTGCTTTGTAACTGTTCATACTTGAACGATATGAATTTAATGCGCCAGATGAAGGGTATCTTTTTCTGTTTTCTGTGTTATAGTTGGCACTTGCTTTACTGTAACCTCTTTGTGCAGAATTGTACCTTGCCTTTGCTGAGTTATAAGCGGAACTATTAGGTCGTTCTTTCTGTACTTCCAAATTATTTATCTTTGCTTGTAGCGCATCTATATCTCCACCTAATTTCTTTGATTCGTTACTCAATCTGTTCAAAGTAGCATCAGCTCCTGTGATTCTTTTATTCATCACATCTTCACCGCTATTATCTTTCAGTTGTTGTCCAAGTACTGCAATCTGATTTGCTTCAAAGTTTTCTTGGTTTGCGATAATATAGTCTTCAAATATCACAAGCTCCAATGGTATAGAAACCATAAAAGCAACAACTATAGCCAAAAGAGCACGAGATACTAAAGGTATGATAAATTTTTGATGTTTTTTTGTCGGGTCTTTTTTCAGGGTTATTACCAAACTTCTATCTATACAGAATATAAGCGTTGCCCATAAGAATCCAAATGCCAAGGACCAGCCGAATATTCCTGAGCTATCATCACCTTTTTGTGTAAAATACCATGCAGCAGAAGTTCCTGCACATAGAGCAATAAATGCTGTCATCAAGATGGTTGCACCAATGGCAGAGAATTTCTTGTGATCTGTCTGGCACTTTTCCAATATCGGGAGTTCTGCTCCCGATATATTCCATAATAGTTTCTGAAAACAATTATTCATATATACTTTTCTTTTTCTTTTCTAATTTACAAAATGTTTTGCTTCTTTGTTGTATTAACAATGTTATCAACCAATAGGTAACACTCGCCATTAGTACAATGGAACTGGGAAGTAGCCAATTAGTATATGTGTTAAAAAGGAATAGACAATCTGAACCATATTTACCAAACAAGCCCCATTGCTGTTCCACATATATATATATACATATGGGTGACAACGCATACAAGTACAACACATATCCAATAATGGAGAGTATTGTATAATCGTCTTTGCTACCTTTTTTCAATACTGTTGGTATATATTTATATAAACAATAAGATGCACTTAAATAAGCAATGCCTGCGCTAAGAGTCCACAGGAATTGAAAAGCACCATTGCTCTTGACACAAATAATAGTGTCCATACTTATAATCAAGCATCCCATAACAATCATAATTATTATGGCATCAGATACTTGACGATAAAATGTAGGCAATAGATATAAAGCAGATTTATTCCTTTTCATCTTTTTATGAACATTTTTCTTAGTGCGGAGCCGAATGCCTTTATTTTGTACTTAAAATTAAGGCGACTTAGATCTTCCAATGGCATTATTGTCATCCACTCATCTATTTTAGATTTTTCCATATTGCTTGATATGAAAGACAAATCAACATTGCATGATGGAAGTTCTATCTTAGAGATCGCATCCGCAAATTCCACATCTATTTTAGGCAGAGTTCTTACACCAACTGCAATAATAGCTTCTTCCTTGGAAATCATATTTCTTGCTTCAAGCCTGTATTCTGTTGTCCTTGATGGAGCGACTTCATACTTGTTAAAACTTGAAACCTCTCTTGCAAATGGATATAATATAACACTGTCAGCATTATCCACATCCCATGTCAGTACCACTTTATCTGATTCAACGATATAATCCTTATTTGCCTCAAAAGATTTTATCTTGACAGGTAGCATAACGTGAACATCAATAGACTGTTCTTCGTAGAAACGTTCGTCTTCTGCGAAACATACCAATGTATATGTTATATCTTTATCTGGCCGATGCTTAAAATAATCTTTATGTGTTACATCTATCTCTTCACTCCCATATCTTAATACTGCTCTTACAAAATTGCGTATGCTCCATTTCAGTTTTATTTCTTGATTGGACGATATGCTTCGTTGTGATGATGAGAAAGAAGTTATAGAAGGAAGAGAATGGGGTGATAGTCTTAATGATTTTGATGCTTTATCATAATCGTTCTCTGCAGATATTGTTAAAGTAGTTGCGCTATCAACAGTAATCTCAAAGTCCGACCTAGATGTTACGTCAACATCATTAATCATCACAATGTTGGCATTATCCACTTTCCAATCTATATGTACTACACTCCCTTTCCAATACTTGTCTTCCCTAATCTTGAAACTTTTGATTTCTGGAGATAAAGATCCCCCAGTTATTGTAGCTTCGGGGAATTCATATCTACAATGCCTACAGAATCTTGCAAGAGCAGGATTGTCTGTATGGCATTTAGGGCATTGTTTTGTATTTAATGCAGATGAATTCATTTTACTTTTTCGAAATCTTAAATTCTTCTTTTCCTAAGCAGATGTTTTTATACCAAAATTCTATTAGATAGTCTCCCTCTTCCCAATGTCCACGTTCTTCATAACCAAATTCTTTCATGTCGAACTGGGTTATTACGCCTTTCTTTATATCATATATTCCTTCAAAAGAGCAATCAATAGGACTACTGTTGTTTCTTTTAAGTATCAGTGTGCCATAAACCCAACCACGCAGCATGATAGGTACAAAACCGTCATTTCTATAAACCTTTGCCTTTACCTTATAACGTCCGTCCTTAAAACCAACCACAGTTAAATGTGGTTTTATAAATGTTGCTTCATCATACCATATTACATTTGTACCTTTATCATAATCGTCTTTAATACTTATTTTAAGGACTTCAAAAGGCTTATAAAAAGCAACTTGTTCCTTAAAATGTTCTTCCTTATTGTAGATATAATAACAACTAAGGACTCCTATAATAATGAATAATATGATAGAAAGAATATACTTTACATGTGTCTTAACCGGACATTTATGTATTTCTTTTGTTATTATTTGAGGTTTGATTGGCTTACGGATGGGAACATTGAACTTCAATACATGTAATTCATGCTCCAATTTCTTTATTTTCGTTTCTTGCTTTTCTATCTCATCTTTTAATTTGAGTCGTTCTCTTGTTAGAGAACTTTCAAAAAAGCGTACTTCATTCTTTAACCTATCGTTCTCCTGCTGTAGCCTTTGCCTTTCTGTATATATGTTGCCTTCTGAAGATATTGCATAGCCACAACACCTGCAGAATTTAGCTTCTTGGGGATTTTCTGTATTACATTTAGGACATTTCATTGCCAACTAACATAACTTATATAAGTTTCTAATCAAATCCTTTGGTGAAATTTTAGAATTTACGAAAAGGAACTTATAGTTAGGATGTTTCATAAAGAAATCACATGTTTCACTATTTCCAGCAAGCCCCAAATGAACACCGGATGATATGTTTAGAAAATATTTTAACTCCTTATGATATGTATCTATTGAGTCACAAAAATCGATTTCTACATTTTCAAAATATGGGTTAAATATAAAATTTGCAATTATTGGATTTCCGTCATTAAACTCTATAGATTGTATTTTATTTCCAATTAATTCCAAATCCTCATAATTAGAAGAAACACCAGTTCCTATGTGAATCACCAAAGGTACATGATCACAGGTAAAGTTGCCATTAATGGCATTTTCTTTCCAACACTCCAATATCTCAAAAACGGAATCTAAACCATCGTTTACATTGGGACAACCATCAGATAGAGTCTTTACCTGCTCTTTAAAAGAAAATTTATGAGGATATGGATGTTCTCGTACTATATACTTTTCAAATTCACCAATATATCCTTCTGATATCATTTTTATCGTATCAGCCCCATAACTTATAATATAAATAAAACAGCGATTTCTTATTTCTCTCCCACATATATTTCTATGCAGTAATTCAACTAATGAATCATCTATAAAATCTATGAATTTTCGAGCGGCAAGACAGCCATCAATGGTAAAATCCGATGTTATACAAGTCTGGTCTAATAAAAATATTATCAAACCAGGATTGTTCCGATTGTATGTGTTTGTATAACTCATAGTTACTGTGCGATAGAATCATTATCCATGGAAGTTTCATAACCTCCATTGTATATTTGAAAATGTTTTTGGGCTATCTTATTGTTTTTATACCAGATTTCTATACGATACTCTCCACTTTGCCAATTTCCATGCTCTTTGCTTCCCCAGCCATTAAGCTCATAATATTTTATTTCGTTGCTATTTATATAGCATTCATCTTCATACGAATAATTTGTAGGACTTTCTTGACCTTGAGACAAATCCCCATAACGATTATAAAATTTTACTTGAAACTTATAAGTTCCGTTTTTAAATCCTGCTATACGAATACGTGGATTTATGTATGTTGTATTTTTGCTATAAATATCATCTCCATATTCTTGCCCTTCATTTCTGATATCTACAGCGATGACATCAAATGGCTTATATTTGGAATACTCTTCCGTAAAATCAGACAAATTACGATAGTCTGAATAATAGTTATATGTATTTACAGAATATAAGAATGCTCCCAAAAGACCTCCTAGAACAATAAAAACGAATATCAGAAGAACATATACAATATGTATCTTCTTGTTGTTTGTTTTGCGATGGGACAGACGATTAGTTGTTTTGACCTGTTGACATGCTAGAAGTTCTTGCTGCAACATCTTTACTTTCAAACGCAAAGAATCACGTTCTTTTACGATTGTATCGTTATATACTGTGTTTGCTTCTTCTGTATCGTTAAGAATAGCACCACAATGCCTACAGAAATTCGCCTCTATAGGATTTTCTGTATTGCATTGAAAGCAGCGTTTTTTATTGTTGTCTGAATTCATTTTTTATATAATATTCAAAGCACTTACCATTCTTTTTTGTCATTTATTCTTGATGGTTTTGGTGAATGACCATATGCATGTGAACGTTTGCCTCTATAATATAAATCTTGGCATTCAACTATGGCGAACCCTTTTTTCCCATAGCATATGTCATTGTACCAAAATTCCACACAATACCTACCTCTATTCCAAAATTCCACATCGTTTTTGCCGAATGAAGACAGGGTTATCTTCTCTATTTGATTTTCTCCAATTGAAACGTCTTCTTCATTTGAAAAACCTTCTGAACTAAAGGACGTTTCTTTTAGACAATATCGTATTTCACTGTAATCCCAGTTTGATATTTTGTAATACTTCGTTTTAAGTTTATAAGTTCCCATCTTCAATCCTGCAACCGTTATTCGTGGAATAATATTTTTTACTTTATCTTCATATAGTGTGTCTCCAAATTCGCCATTATTGCTTTTCAATTCAATATTTAAAATCTCAAAAGGCTTGTATTCTGTAACAGAAATCTTAAAATCCTCTTGTTTGGATAATGCATAAGTGAGATCAGAAATTCTGTTGTTGGCTTTTTGACATTTGCAAACACTGCCACATATAAGTAATAGAATAGCTAATATGATTAATTGTCCACTACGTCCAACCTATGCGTATTGGATAAAAACTCTAACGTCATGTCGAAATACTTGTGAGATGTAGGACCTTTAGACTTAATAAATTTTCCATTACGATATTCGTTCTCACAATCCCATGTAACATCAAGGAGAATCCAACGATTATTACATAATGCGGCAGTAAAGATGTGATTAGATTCTGCCTTTATATTGCTTGGGTTTTCCCATCCACCCTGGGTATCTATACCTAAAGCAAAACACACCACGCCTAAACAATGTACCCCGACGCTCTTTAACATTTCTATGGACAGATTTGTAATACCTTGGCATATAGAACGTTTAGTATCAAAAACATCCATTGGTTTTACAGAGCATTTTTTCCTGTTCTCTTGATTCTTCAAAGCGTCATAATCATAATATATGTTGTCAGTTATCCAATCATGGATTGTCAATATCTTATCATACTCAGACTTGCAATCATGAGTTAAATTTTCACTAAATTTCCTAATTCGAATTCTTTGCTCTTTTGGAATAAGGGATGTTGGGTTTGGCAATTTGTTATAAAATTCAACATTAGCTTTAAATACAATAGTTTTTAAAAAACGGCATTTTTCAGAATTGTAAAAAAATGGCACGTCACTTCTAAACAAGAGGCTTTTATATTCTAGCGTATGCTCAGAGGGCGTGTAAATCCTAATGAAATATACATTGTTCGTTAATAGATTTAGAAGAACTCCCTGATTTAGCTTCGTATAGCTGACCTCCTCTTTGAATATACAATTAGATTCTATATCAACTATTTCCAATAAGATTTCCCCTTTTTTATATTTATGAGGAAAGTTTTCAACCGTCAATGTGTGCTTGTCAAATTTGAAAACTATTGAAAATGGCTGAAAATACGATGTGGCATATAAATAGTCAGGAATATTTTTCATAATCTTTTAGTTCCGCAGTTAGTACAGAAAATGTCTGATGAATCTTCAAATTTCTTTCCACATATAATGCAGTACAAAGAATTTGACTGAAGTATTAGTTTATAGCTTATGCCTTTCTTATAGTTGTTAGATGCTATAAATAATATTTCTCGCACATCATTTTTAACAATCAAAGGTTTGTTGCATGGAAGTGTTTTTCCTTCATATTCAATTCTATCACAATACGAGCATATAAAATTTACAATATAATACTTCCCATCAGCAGTCTTCTGAGGAATATCAAATATTACAATTGGTGGTTTTGGTGTTGCTCTAAAAGGGTTCTCTACTGCTTTTTTGTTATTTACAACACTGTAAATTTCGGACAACCAATCCGTCATAATTGGAGATTTAGAAGATAGGTCAAATGTTCTAACGAACAAAGTCCTTATGCCTTCTGGCAATAGATAAAAATAATTCTGAATGGGAGGATATGTATATATATCAGCTTTTCGAGGACCAAATGGAAATAGATTGTTAGACATTAATTCAGCCAGACCTGATATGTTTTCGCCTGAGGGGGTCGTCTTGTTTGTAGATGCCGTGAAAGGATGAATGCCCAATAGTGTTTGATAGGCTACAATCGAAAAACTATAGCAATCCCACTGGCTAGATATAATTTGGTTATGACCAACCTTTCCTATTTCTTTAGGATATGAGTATTCGATAGTATAAGCTGTTGCAGGATATAACAAATTGCTATTTTCGCATATCTGAATAGAATCAAGATCAATCATAGAAATTTGCCCTGTGTTCGAGCATAATATGTTTTGAAGTTTGAAATCTACAAGAACATATCCTGATTGGTGAAGAATATTTATTGCTTGAGCAATGTTATATAATAATTTATATCTGTTTTCAATACCTGCTTTTTCATCCCTTTTAAAAACACCATTAGAATCATCTAAATAAATTTCATAAAGCGACCAACTATTTGGGAATGCTAACGGCATAATAAAGCCGACACAATTCGTTCCGTCATACACATACTCTGATGGCCAACAAATTCTATATTGAGAATTTGTTGGTGCCATCAGTTGATGTGAAATCATGTAATCAAGCTTCGCTTTACGGGAGTTTAGCTTTCCTTGATGGAATAATTTAACGCATGATTCTTTGTAATGGTTTGTTTTGATATAATAAATAGAACCTTCACCTCCTTTCGCAAAGGGGGTATCTTCAATTAGTATCTCTTGTCCATTATTTCTTTTGAGTCTCATCTTACATAAATAATGTCATTTCACTGATTTTTGGACTTTTGTTATAAAATCATACAAAATAACACCCCAGTTTTCAGCAGTAGGTCTTGCCTGAGGAATTGCATCAAAAGCATGTCTAAACAAACTCTTTATTTCAGGAGGAAGTATTTCATACCGTTGATGTGGTTCTGGAACGACTTTAATTTTATGTGAGTATCTTCCAAATGGGAAAAGTCCTTTTGCTATAAGTTCTCTAATCTCAGATATTCTATTATCTTGTGCAGTTACCGTAAAAGGATGCAATCCATATAAAATCTGATAAAAAATAACCGCAAGGGCAAATCTATCGCATGATGCATCTAGAGGCTTCTTCCCAAGATTTTGATTATATTGCAATTCAGGGGGGAGGTATTCAGGGGTTGCAACAGGGCATAAAAACTGCTGAGTTCCATCCTTAATTTGGACAGAGTCAAGATCAATAATGGAAATACGTCCATCAGAAGTGATAAGCATATTCTGTGGTTTAAAATCCACTAGAACATACTTCCCCATGGAGTGAATTGCATTTATGGGCAGTGCAATATTGTCTATTAATTTTAGGCGATTGATCAGACCTAATCGAGATCTTCTGTTATAACAATCAACCCATATGCTTCCAAGTTCTCTGTCAATGCCCATTCTGCATATTTCATAACATAAAACAGAATCTTTGAAAGCCATTGGCATAACAAAACCTATAAAATGTTTACTTTGGTCATAAATAACCTTTATTGGCCAACAAATTATATATTGTTTTGTTATTAGAGGAGATGGGGGGTGTAACACCATATATTCAAGTTTTCTCTTACGATCTGCATTCCTCTTTTCTGGATGATAAATCTTAACGCAATATTGCGGGTTACTTGGAATTTGAAAAACGGCACCTTCCCCACCTTTGCTAAAAGGAACATCTTTTATTGTAAGCCGTTCACCTGTGGCAGTATATACAATCATTCTACAAGTCCAATTAATATAGTTTTGTCATCAGGTTCGTTTTCAAAAGCATCGTTATACTCTGTTATAAAGTTCGCTGTTGCTTCTTCTCGTTGTGACATTTCTTTTCTTAATATATTAATGAACTGGTTTAAAACAGCCTTTCTTGGTAGATTGACGTCTTCAACGATAAAATCTCCATTCTCTAGATTTCTCTTTTGATATGTAATCCAGGCCCCATTTTCACAACCATCACTCATTAACACAAATCCATCAATTCGCTCAGCTACGGCTTTTGTTTCAGGGACATAAATCCCTGACATCTTTAAGTTAGGACGGTTCTTTTCGCCCAGTCCCAAATATTGAGACGTACAGAATATGGTTTGGTTAGCTTCAGAACCTTTATGAGGAGTTAGAATGGTCTCCCATTCTCCATTAATTCTTACGGCAGCTCGACCATCACCAACATGAGCGAACATATAGCCATCACGTGAATATATTAATAAAATAATTGTGGCAGCTAAACTTTCAAATGGAATTTCTGGTTTAACAATATTGTCTTTGAGATCCCTATGGAATTGGTTTATCATGCCTTTAAATTCTATGTCCCATGACTTTTCGTCTAAAATGTGGCCATTCTGCAATACTGCGTTCTCTTGAACAAGTTTCTCCATATAGTATTTAAATGCTGCACATACTGCACGTGAACCCTGATCAGAGTTTTTTGCTGAACCTGCGCCATCCGATACTATAGCAATTGACCATTTATCATTTATTTTCGAGAATATATGACAGTCTTGGCAGGGAGTGTCACTTTTTATATGGCTATTACCCCGATACGATATTCCAATTACTTTTTTCTCATTCGTAAAAAGCCTTGTCCTGTCTTTCTTTGTAAGTTCCACAACTATACTCTCAGTACAAATATCGCTGCTTTTATAGTTGTCTCTATATGCTATAGCTTTTATCGTACAAGTTTTTTTTATGGTAAAGTCCCCCTTATATAATGTTGAGTTTCTTGTGGGTTCTTTACCGTCAAGAGTATAGTAAATATCGCTATTCGGGGTTGAGCTTTTTATTGTCACAACTTTATCCTCCGCAATAATAGAAGGTTTTGCAACAACAAAAGAGTCAATAACAACATCTACATAATCAGATGCTACGCCCTTACATTTTGCAACAACTGTTATTTTGCAGTTCTCAGAAACACTGAACTCGTTTTGATAAACAACACTCTTGTCATTATTAATCTTATAAACAATCTCAGCATCCTTGTTATCAGAAGTTATGACAACAAGGACGATATTCCCAACCTGTCTAGTCGTTATTGCAACTTTGGGTTTAGTAACTTCTTGTACTTCAATAGTTGATGCAGGAGCACCAGATACTGATTCAGGGCGAGTTTCTGTATTCGTACTATTTGTTTTATCGACATTATCTCTAACATCCCCTGAAGTTGTTACCTCAACGATTTCAGTATTCTCTATAATATGTATTCCATCTGAATTCATAGTAATTTTCTTATTTTTTACTTTAAGTTCAAGATTTATTATACCTTTATGCAATATTAAAGAAAAGGTCAATACAACCACAGAAAAAGACAAAAGTGCAACACAAATCGTGTGGACAAACTCTTCCTTTGATATAAACAAAAGAGTAATAGCTGTTATTATGATTGCTGTTGTAGCAATAACAGCTGATAATATGAATGAATTATTCTTATGCATGCCTATTTCTAATAAAGGTGCGGGTCTTTTGTTAAACTCGCACCGTTTTTATGTATTGAACTTCTCTTAGACACTAGTGCCTATCACAAAACCGCCCCATGGACTAACTGGAGGAGTGGGTGTAGGATTCGGATTGTTATTGTCATGCGATGGTGTAACAACAGCCTGTGTACTTGCTGACAACCATGTGAAGAATTCTTCAAATTTTACTTCAGCCATACGTACTGCAGGGCATTGTGTCGTTGCTAAAGTAGTCAAAGTACTATCTTGTACATCATTACCAATACCAATGATAAAGAAAACATATTTCTTGTTGTCTGCATCATCCTGTACTTTGGTAGCAATGCCATCAATATCTTGACCAGTAGGATAAGGATCGCCATCGGTCATGACTACAATCCATGGACGATAATAAGGGATACCTTTGGATTTGTAATAGTCCTTTCTTTGCTCAACTACTTCTTGGGCTTTTTCAATTGCTGCAACCAGCTGGGTTTGACCACTTGCCTCCAATGTTGGCATTTCTACATTTGGCAAAATAGAAGCCTCTTGAACCACTTCAACTTTTGAATTAAAAGATACAATGGCAACTTCGAGTCTATCGCGAGTTGTCTTGTCTTGCATTGTCACATCCTTGAAGGTCTGAAGACCTTTGTTTAGTTCATCAATAGCTCCATTTGCATTCATAGAGCCAGAGGTGTCAAGTACGAGAACACATAAACATTTTTGTTCAAAATTCTCCTCTTCGTACTGTTGAGTAGCAGTTGTGTTAACGATATCACTCATGATTTTTATTGTTTTTGTTGTTAAATATTTAATGTTTTACCTTTTTATAAAAGTGGTATGTCATTATAGTTATTTGATCATGTCATCTAACCATTTTGCAGGGTCAGGAAGAGAAACATCAGTTCCCGGCTTTGAGTTAGATACACCTGACATACTATTGCTCAACCACTGGAAGAATTCGCAGAATTTTACTGCCTGCATTTTCATTGGAGGAAAATCAGACTGAGCGAGTTGTTTCAAAGTGTCTTCAGAAATTGCATCTCCAACACCTACACCCATAAAGACAAATTCCTTGTTATTATGTGCATTTTTAATTCTTGTGGACATACCTTCAACGTCTTGGTCGGAATCAGGATAGCCATCAGTCATCATGACGATCCATGGACGATAATATGGGATTCCATGACTCTTGTAATATTGTTTTCTATCTTCCACGATATCTATGGCTTCTCTAATACCATCTATCATACAAGTGCTACCGTTGGTCACTAGAGTCGGCATTTCAAAATCTGTCAACAGAGCAGGAGCTTGCACAGTATTTACATCACTATCAAAAGTAACGATAGCAATCTCCAATCGGTCCTTGGTTACTTTGTCTTTCAACAATTCTTCTTGAAAACGTTTAAGACCATTGTTTAACTCTTCAATTGGACCATCATCCATAGAATATGATGTGTCCAATACGAGAACACACAAACACTTTTGTTCGTAGTTCTCTGCTTGTAATGTTGATGCTGTAGGCATAATTTGAAGTTTTATTTATTTAATAAGTTCAATTTTATCAATTATACGTTTAATACCTATCTTTGATTATATTTCTTTTGGTGTTATTAAATGTTTATTTACCATTAGCAATGATTTGCTTTGGTTCTCCAGTAGCTAGCCACTCAATAAAATGAGCACCTCTCATTACTGTCCATGGGTGTGTGTCATCTGCAATAGATATGGTTTTTATGAGTTTATTCATTCCTTCAAAATCTAATTGCTTGAAATCTTTCGCTTGTTGAATAAATGATTCTACATTAATAGATTTATATTGAGAGATTGGAAGACCTGCCATTTTCATCAAAGCCTTTATTGCACATGACGGTTTTTGACAACACAACAATCCTGCTCTGTCTGCCGTAAACTCAGACATTCTATCCCAATAGAAGAGTGCAAACTGAACAGGGGCAGCAGCAAGGCTCCCAAATGGTATCATACCAATGATGATGTTGATGACTTGCGCCATCATGTGATAGAGCATGTGGTTACTCTTGACGTGACCAAGTTCGTGACCAATGACAAACATTATTTCATCATCATCACAAAGGTCAATCAAGCCAGAGTTAAGAACTATAATAGGATTCTCTGCTCCAACTGTACAAGCATTGATATTGTAACCCCATTCGATATAGAGTTCTGGTATTTTTTTTACATCAAGTATTTTACAAGCATACTCCAAATACTCATATATTTTGGGGTAACTATCTTTGGTTACTCGTAGGTGGCTTCCCGTGTATTGAACTGTGTAAACTCGCTCAACCATATGTTTGGTAATGAATTTACCCACAAGATCCAAACCTGGCGTGGCTTCAAGGGCTGCCAGAGCCTTTTGGTCGAAAGGATGCTCATACTTTGTATGATCCAATCCTGTTAGTATCTTTTTGTTCCGTATCATATATGATTATATTGATGTTGCGTAATCATTTAATTCCTTTAGGCGAGTGGTAAACATAGGATGGTCATCGCTCGTCTCTTTGTATTGATGGTAAACAGTAACGCTTTCTATCATGCCAATTTTCATGAAGAGTTGCTTAACAACTTCTACGTCCTTGCAACATAGAAACCCTGCACGATCGGCATTATATTCAGAACGACGACACCATCGCTTCAGTGGTACTTCTATAGCATCTTGAATCATCGGACTAAAAATCTCTGATTTGTCTTTCAGACTATTGACAAGACCATTGACTGTATGCCCCACTAAATTGCCTTGCTGATGATGCCCAAGTTCGTGTCCAAGTATAAATGCTTGTTCTTTTATTGTTAGAGACGTTGCGACTCGTCTGCTAAGAAGTATCATCCGTTCATTATTGATTTCCACGCTCAACGCATTTATACCTCTCAATCTATGGGTAATATAGACAGCAGGCGGATTCTTGATTTTTAAGGTATGGTAGCAATGGGTATAGGTAGAATGTAGCATAGGATAACTATCATTAGTCAAAAGCATCCCCTCATTCCTAATATCCGTAATTTGACTTCCATAATACTTATCTGCAATTGACTTCAGACAACTGCGGACTAATTTGTTATCGAGAAAGTCACCCATGTAGTTTTCTTCTTTGACTGCATAGTCAATCACAGCATCTTCTACAGTCGTAGCTTCTACGAACTTGTCTTGCTGTTGTTCATTATTGGAAATTCCTGCTGATGAATTGGCAAATTGATCAACAAAATCCTTTAACCGTGAGTATGCAGTGCTAAAATCCATATTGACTAAAATCCTATATCGTCTAAAAGTTCGTCCATTTGTTGACTGAAACTGCTCCGATTACTTGTCGTCCCTGAAACAGAATTGTGATTCATACATGAAATTTGAGGAGCAAAGGCTGCTGCACTTAATGCAATATCATGAAAAGGTTTTTTCTCATGTTGGTCGCCAACAAAAAAGTCGTTTCCTTCTGCGTCATCAAGTTCCAACTCATAGTCATCATCCATCATCATCATTACGGACTCCAATTCTTGTGGATGTTCCGCAAGATACTGACGCACTGCATTTCTTTCGTCATGGGTGACATTACCTGCAGCGTATGCTGCTAATAATTCATTTGAAATTTTCATGTTCAGTTCTTTTTATAATAGTTTGACGATGATTTCCTTAAGTTTCTCCTTTGCCCTTTGGGTTCGGACATCAACATATCCAGATGTGGGGACAACCAAATTACCTTTGTTGTCATACTTTTTAATGTCATGCTTTGCCCATGACATTTTCATCAATTCTGCGATTTCTTTACTATTATACCCTTGAAGTCGTTTGAGTATGACAAATTTCTGGTCTGGGTCTTTGAGCATTCCCACCGCTTCCATTAAAAGGATTTTTCTTTCTAATCGTTCATACTCCTCTCCGCCTTTCTCTAGTAGTTGAACTGGAGTCTTAACTTCATCAGTGTCATCTATAGAGAGGGTATTTTCGATTTTTCCTATCAGATAGGGCTTGATTTCCAAAAAACGATTGTTAGCAGTTCTACCTAACCAAGGTCCGAAGTTACATCTCCACTCAAAAGTTCGTAGTTTATACCAATCTTGATTTTTTCCTTTTAAATAATCAAAAAGATCACCAAGGCAATCATCGTACCAAGAAAGATTCTTATCGAATATTTTTCGATAAAGTTTGAAAAGAAGAGGGTCGTAGCGATTATAGAGAAGATAGGCTGCAGCTTCTTCATTATATGGCACGGTGATTATTTTTTCAACAATCTCCTTGTCGCTTTCTTCTTTATAATTATTGTGGAAAGTCAGTTCCATAATTATTGTCCATTTGTGAGTGTTTTCAAAAACGCACTTGGTACATAAGCCGTTACAACTGTCACCAAGTCTTCTACAACCACACCTACTCTCTGTTGTCCTTGCCATCTTGCGACTCTTCCTATCACTCCTTTGAACGCTCCATCAGTAACCTTGACCAATTGTCCTTTCTCGAACTTTGGCACTTCGACTAATGACACGATTGTATTATCCGCATCGGCAGCACAGATGATTTTGAGACTTTCCATCTGATAGTCTGGAACTATCATAGGAACCTTCTCTATTCTGCGCCCAACGTGGACGTGACGATAGTAAAAACGAAGGAATGGGAGATTTACGTTGTCGTAAACAAAGGTTTTGAGTTGTTCTTCGGTACCGTAGGCGAAGAAGATGTTAGGTAAACGTGACTCGGTAACAACTTTGCGCTTACCTTTTATAAGTTTTACAGTAT
>ERZ1034984.1265-NODE-1265-length-24669-cov-9.443081_pt1 | contig 24669 bp, 20 predicted proteins | sample MGYA00520589_ERZ1034984 | MGnify/ENA primary metagenome ERZ1034984 (study PRJEB33766, sample SAMN09781790) | gut metagenome | biome: gut microbiome | host: Homo sapiens | place: Madagascar | study: EMG produced TPA metagenomics assembly of the PRJNA485056 data... | reverse complement strand
GTTATTAACAGAAAAAGAAAGCGTAAAAGACGCAATTGTACGATTGGAAAAAGTAAGATGTAAAGTTGTCTATATCGTAAAAGGGAAAAAATTACTGGCATCGGTTTCAGATGGTGATATCAGAAGATTTTCTTTAAAATCCGGTGACATCAATGAGAGCGTTAGCTGCATTGCAAATTATGAACCCCATTCCTTCCGAGAGTACGAAAAGGATAAGTGGTTAGAAGTTTTTAAAGAAACACAGTTATATTCAGTTCCTATTACAAATCTGAATGGCGAGATTATCGGAATCGTATTCCGAAACGGAACTATCGTAAAAGAACAGAACAAAATGGATGTTCCGGTTGTAATGATGGCAGGTGGAAAAGGAACACGTCTTCATCCATATACGAAGATTCTTCCAAAAGCATTAATTCCAATTGGAGATATCCCTATCTCAGAGCATATTGTGAATCGGTTTTATGAAAGTGGATGTACAGAGTTTTTCTTTTTGGTAAACCATAAAAAAGGAATGATACAGTCCTATTTTGACAACATTGAAAGAAAGTATGCCATTCATTATATCGAGGAAACAGAGCCCCTTGGAACAGGAGGTGGTTTAAGCCTGTTAAAAGGACAGATTCAGCAGGATTTTGTTTTAACAAATTGCGATATATTAATCGATGCAGACTATACTGCAATATATAAAATGCATGAGAAAAAAGGAAACTTTATTACTATGGTGCTTTCAGAGTATAATGCACATATTCCGTATGGAGTAGTATCCATAGATGAAGAAAATAATTACGAAGGGGTAACGGAAAAGCCAACCCTTAAGTATCTGATAAACACCGGTGTATATATTGTAAATGCACGTGTAATAGAAGAACTTGCAGATAATACAGCCATTGGATTTCCTGATATTATTGAAAAATATCGAAAAACGGGCGAAAAGATTGGCTGTTATATCGTAAATGAATCAGCATATATGGATATGGGACAATTTGAAGAATTAGAGAAAATGAAAGAACGACTAAATGTACAATAGAAGGAAAAGGACAGAAGGATGAAGAAACGAGTAGCAGATATTATCATGGATACATTGATAGAATATGGGGTCACAGATTGTTTTGCAGTTGTAGGCGGTGGAGCAATGCATTTGGATAATGCTTTGCTGGTATGCGACAAGATGAATAAATACTTTAATCATCATGAGCAGGCATGTGCTATGGCGGCGGAAGCATATGCGCGATACAGTGGAAAAATGGCGGCTGTTTGTGTAACTTCCGGACCGGGAGCTACCAATACACTAACAGGTGTTATGGGGGCATGGCAGGATAGTCTGCCGATGATTGTTCTTTCCGGACAGGTTCGCTATGAAATTTCCGTTCCGAAGTCAGGTCTGAATCTTCGCTATAGAGGTATTCAGGAATTTGAAATCATACCAACCGTAAAAAATATGACAAAATATGCAGCAATGCTTACCGACCCGTTAGCGGTAAAAAGAGAAGTGGTAAAAGCAATTCAAATCGCCATGGATGGAAGACGTGGACCGGTATGGCTGGACATTCCTCAGGATATTCAGAATGCAAGGGTAGAGGAAGAAGAATTGTATGCAATAGAGCCGTATCAAAGCAGTGTTCCAGAAGCGACAGGGGAAGAAGTAGAAAAGGTATTGAACATATTACAGGAAGCAGAAAGACCATGTATTCTGGCAGGTTCGGGAATCCGAAGCAGTCATTCTATGGAAGCATTTCTGAAATTTGCAGATAAAATGCAGATTCCGGTTATCGGAGGAGCATGGGTTGCAGATAATTTATATATGGAACATCCACTTTATTTCGGACCATCCGGAAATATAGGACCAAGAACCGGAAATTTCATTTTACAGAATGCAGATGTAATTCTTGCTTTGGGAAACAGTCTGGGATTCCGACAGACTGGATTTAATCAGGAAGGATTTGCACCGAAAGCGAAAATCTATATGGTGGATGCAGACGCAGACGAAGCGAAGAAACCGGGAATAAAAATTGCAGGTTTCATACAGGCAGAATTGAATAAATTTTTTGAAACAACAGAAAGTCTGGAAATTTCGGTAAAAGAACATAAAGAATGGATGAATTATTGCAATAAATTAAAAGCAAGATTTTCTCCTTTCGAAGCAGTTGAAAAAGGAGTAGACTTGAATGAAAGAGTTTGTTCCTATTATTTTTGGAAGGTATTTCAGAAGTATGAGCCGGAGGATAGCATACTGGCGCTTGGAAATAATACAGCAAATACAGCAAAACTTCAGGTTGGAATACAAAAGAAAGAACAGCGTGTTATTACAAATTATACATGCGGTTCTATGGGATATGATGTACCGGCGGCAGTAGGAGCAGCAGTAGCATCCGGGAAAAAAGTATATTGTGTCACAGGGGATGGAAGTGTTATGATGAACTTACAGGAACTTCAAACCATTGTACAGTATAAGTTACCGATACATTTGACAGTATTTTCCAATGAAGGATACGGAGCAATCCGACAGACAAGTAAGAACTTTTTTAATGGAGCATATATTGGATGTACACCGGATACAGGAGTGAGCTTCCCGGATTTCAAAAAAGTGGCAGAAACATTTGGATTTCGATATATTTGTTGCCATAATAACGGAGAAGTGGAAAAGTGCATTCAGGAAATGATGCAGAGTAAGGAAAGAGTGTTACTGGAGGTGTTACAGGCATTTGATGATCCGGTTACGCCAAAAGTTATGTCAAGATTGGACGAAAACGGAAAAATGCTGACACCTGCATTGCAGGATATGTATCCATTTTTAGAAAAAGAAGAAATGGATGAGTTAATGTTTAATTAAGGACTGGGAGAAGAAAAATGATACATTTAGCAGAACCAAATTTAACAGGAAATGAGAGAAAATATTTAAATGAGTGTATAGATACCACGTTTGTATCTTCCGTTGGTGCATTTGTAACCAGATTTGAAGAAGACGTGGTGAAAGTTACAGAAGCGGATTTTGGAACCGCAGTTTCTTCGGGAACCGCAGGATTACATATGGCATTGAAAGCAGTTGGAGTGGAAAAGGACGAGCTGGTATGTATTCCTTCTTTTACTTTTATTGCAACAGCGAATGCAGTAATGCATTGTGGGGCACAACCGTGGTTGATTGATATTGCAAAGGATTCATGGACCATGGACCCTGATGTATTGGCACGAGAATTACAGGAAAAGGCAGAGGTAAGAGACGGAAAAGTTTATCACAAGTCCAGCGGAAAAAGAATTGCGGCAATTATGCCGGTGTATACGTTGGGAATGCCGGCAGATATGGATAAGATAAAACGTATTGCAGCAGAATATCACCTTCCGGTGGTTGCCGATGCAGCAGCGGCAATCGGTGCCAGATACAAGGGAAATAATATTGGAAAAATCGCAGATGTTACGGTATTTTCTTTTAATGGCAATAAAACAATTACATGTGGCGGAGGCGGTGCACTTGTTAGCGCAAATCAGCAAATCATTGAAAAGGCACATCATCTGGCAACTACTGCAAGATGCGGTATCGAATACGAGCATGATATGGTAGGATACAATTATAGAATGACAAATATTCAGGCAGCAGTGGGTTGTGCACAGTTAGAGCGTGTAGACGAATTCGTAGAAAAGAAAAAATACATAAGAGAGTATTACAGTAAACATTTAAGTGGAATTAAAGATATTTCTTTCTTCCCGGAAGTAGAGTGGGCAGAAAGTGCATGCTGGTTTTCTGGTTTGGTTTTGAGTGATAAGTATGAAGTGAAAAAGGTTTGCGAACTTCTGAAAGAAAAAGGAATTGAAGCAAGAACATTCTGGAAACCGGTACATCAGCAGAAACCGTATGTGAATGAAGAACGGTCAGAAATGAAAGTTGCAGACAATCTTTGGAAACATGTATTAACATTACCAAGTTCCACAGGAATTACTGAGGAAGAATTAGAGCAGGTTGTTAAGGCGATAAAAGAGATATTTTAGTTGTGTGAACTTGAGATAGGAGTATATGGTGGAAGATATTATTCTATTGGGATTTGGCGGACATGCCAAAAGTGTCATAGATACCATTGAAAAGCAAAATAAGTATCAGATTGTTGGATTTACCGATAAAAGCCGGGACAAAGTATATAAAAAATATCAAACAATCGGGACAGACGATGATTTGGAGAAGATTTTTCAAAAAGGAGTGAAAAATGCTTTTATAACCATTGGGTATTTGGGAGATTCCGCGATAAGAAAACAATTATTTTATCGTCTAAAAGAAATTGGCTACCATATACCGGTGATTGTTGATGATACAGCAGTGATTGCAACAGATGCAAGAATCGGAGAAGGAACGTATGTAGGTAAAAATGCAGTCATAAACTCCGATGCCAGTGTGGGAAAAATGTGCATTGTTAATACGGGAGCTATTGTAGAACATGATTGTGTGGTAGGTGATTTTTCTCATGTTGCAGTGGGAGCGGTTGTGTGTGGTATGTCAAAAGTCGGAGCAGAGACATTAATAGGTGCAAATGCTACTGTGATACAGTGTATGGACGTTGGAAATCAATCAAAAGTCGGAGCAGGAGCGATTGTATTAAAACAGGTGCCTGACAATACAACGGTAAGTGGCGTTTGGAAAGGAAGCAAGCAGCAGAGAGGTGACGGAAGTGAATAGGGTATATATTATTGCAGAAGCAGGTGTAAATCACAATGGAAATATTGATATTGCAAAACAACTCATTGATGTAGCAGCGAAAGCGGGAGTAGATGCCGTTAAATTCCAAACATTTAAAACGGAGAGTCTGGTATGCAAAGATGCAAAAAAAGCAGAATATCAGACGGAAACTACAGATAAGGCAGAGTCGCAGTTTGAAATGTTAAAAAAACTAGAACTGACGCTAGATATGCATAAAGAATTAATAGAGTATTGCAAGCAAAAGAATGTTGCATTTTTATCTACTCCGTTTGATTTGGAAAGCATTGACTTGCTAGAACAATTAGGAATGGAAGTGTATAAGATTCCATCCGGAGAGATTACCAATTATCCATATTTAAAGAAAATAGGTCATACGGGTAAAAAGGTAATTATGTCCACGGGAATGAGTAGTATTGAGGAAGTAAGACAGGCAGTAAAAGTCTTAAAGGAAAATGGTAGTAAGGAAGTGGTGGTACTTCATTGCAATACCGAATATCCAACTCCGATGTCAGATGTTAATTTGAAGGCAATGCTTACCTTGAAGGAAGAATTGGGATTAGAAGTAGGATATTCTGATCATACCAAAGGAATTGAAGTTCCCATTGCAGCAACCGCTTTAGGTGCAACTGTAATAGAGAAACATTTTACGTTGGATAAAAACATGGTAGGACCTGACCACAAAGCAAGCTTAGAGCCGGAAGAATTAAAGCAGATGGTACAGGCAATCCGAAATATCGAAAAGGCATTAGGCGATGGTAAAAAAGAACCATCCCAATCAGAGAAAAAGAATATTCAGGTGGTACGAAAAAGTATTGTTGCAAAGTGTGATATATCAGCAGGAGAAACTTTTTCAGAGGATAATATTACCACAAAAAGACCGGGAACAGGAATCAATCCGATGAATTGGGAAAAAGTCATCGGAAAGAAGGCAAAGAAAAATTTTAAGGTAGATGAGTTGATAGAGCTATGAAAAAAGTGTGTGTAGTAACGGGAACAAGAGCGGAATATGGATTATTAAAACCAATTATTGAAAAAGTACATCAATCGGAAGAATTGACATTACAATTGGTGGTGACGGGAATGCATCTTTCACCGGAATTTGGTTTGACATATAAGGAAATCGAAAAGGATGGTTATCCCATTTGCACCAAGATAGAAATGCTTTTAAGTTCTGATACCACAGTAGGTATAACAAAGTCTATGGGAGTTGCATTGATGGGATTTGCGGACTGTTTTGAACAGCAAAGACCGGATATACTTATAGTATTGGGTGACAGGTATGAAATATTCATGGCGGTTTCGGCTGCAATGATAGCCAGAATACCCATTGCGCACATTCATGGGGGCGAATTGACAGAAGGACTTATTGATGAGGCAATCAGACATTCTATAACCAAAATGAGCCAGTTGCATTTTACAACAACAGAGGAATATCGGAATCGTGTAATACAGTTAGGCGAGCAGCCTTCAAGAGTTTATAATGTGGGAGCACTAGGTGTCGAAAATATTAAAAATATAAAACTGTTAGAGAAAGCAGAACTGGAAAAACAGTTAGGATTTACATTTTCAGATAAGACCATTCTGGTTACTTATCATCCGGTTACATTAGAAAATGCCACATCAAAAGAGCAGTTTGAAAATGTGCTAAATGTTTTGGAGAAACATAAGGAATTAAAAATTATTTTTACAAAAAGTAATTCAGATACGGACGGAAGAATTATTAACCAGATGATAGATGAGTTTGTAAAGGTGAATCCGGAACGTTGCGTAGTATTTACCTCTATGGGACAGTTACGTTACTTAAGTGCTTTGCAATTTTGTACAGCAGTAATGGGAAACTCCTCAAGTGGTATTATTGAAGTTCCTTCTTTTGGAATTCCAACGATTAATATCGGAGAGCGGCAAAGAGGAAGAGTTTCTGCCGAGACAGTCATAAATTGTGGGAATGATACAGAAGAAATTGAAGAGGCATTGCAACAGGCATTGTCCGTAGAGTTTAGGAATGCTATTCGTTATTGCAAAAATCCTTATGAGGGAGAAAATACCTCAGAGAAGATAATAAAAATTATAAAACATAGTCTGAATCAGGGAATAGAGGTTAAGAAAAAGTTTTATGATATGGGAGAATAGGTATGAGAATTGTATTTGTTGGTTGTGTAAAGTCATCAGAAATCTTTTTAAAAAAGTTAATTGATACAAAAGCAGATATTGTGGGGGTAATAGCCAAAAAAGAGTCAAAGTTTAATTCGGATTTTGTTGATATGGGTTCCATTTGTGAAACAAATAATATTGATTATTTGTATGTAAAAACTATCAATGATGCAGAGACGAAAGATTATATAAAAAAGAAAGAACCGGATATGATTTTGTGCTTGGGCTGGTCACAACTTTTAGATGAGGAAGTATTAAATATACCGAAAATAGGTAGTATCGGATTTCATCCGGCAGCCCTGCCCAATAATCGCGGAAGACATCCGTTAATATGGGCATTGGCATTAGGATTGCAAAGTACGGCATCTACACTGTTTTTAATGGATGCGAAAGCGGATACTGGAGTAATTGTTTCGCAAAAACCAGTCATTATTGACTATGAAGACGATGCATCTACGTTATATGATAAAGTTATGAAAGTTGCAGCAAATCAGTTAGAAGAAGTACTAGATGCTTTTGAACATGGTACGGTGAAGCTGATTCCGCAGGATTTGTCTAAAGGCAATTCCTGGAGAAAAAGAGGAAAGTGTGACGGTCAGATTGATTGGAGAATGTCAAGCAGAAGTATTTATAATTTAGTTAGGGCATTGACCAAGCCATATGTAGGAGCGCATTTCGTATACGGTGATAAGGAATATAAAGTTTGGAAGGTAAGAGAAATTCTTACCGAAGAGTATGAGAATATTGAGCCGGGTAAGGTTATTTCCGTAAAGAGTAAAAATAATTTTACAGTTAAGGCAGGAGAAAATGTAATAGAGGTTTTGACGTGCGATGATATAGAGCTAAATGAAGGAGAATATTTATGAATGTATTAGTGGTATCCCCACATCCGGATGATGAGACATTAGGTGCAGGTGGAACAATTTTAAGGTTAAAAGAAGAGGGAAACAAGATATTCTGGCTTAATATTACAGGAATGACAAAAGGTGGAATATTTTCTGAAGAAATGCAGGAGAGACGCAAGGAACAGTTAAAAAAGATAGAAGATTTCTATAAATTTGAAGGGACATACAACCTGAATTTGCCGACTGCTCAACTGGATAGTTATAATACTTCAGATGCAATAGATAAAATCAGAGAAGTATTTACAAAGGTGCAACCGGAAATGTTAATTTTACCGGATTATAACGATGCACATTCGGATCATAAGAAAGTGTTTGAATGGTGCTATTCCTGTTCTAAGGTTTTCAGATTTCCATATATTAAGAAAATTATGACAATGGAAATTGTATCGGAAACAGATTTTGGAAAGCCGGAAAATCCGTTTATTCCAAATTTTTATGTAGATATTACGGAGTATCTGGAAGAGAAAATTAATGCTTTAAATATTTATGATACAGAATTGGGAGAGCCACCATTTCCAAGAAGCATCGAACATGTAAAGGCATTGGCAACCGTGCGTGGTGCAGCAGCGGGTGTAAAATATGCAGAGGCATTCAGAATGATTAAGTATATCATGTAAAGTGAGGAAAATAGGATGAAAAAAGTTTTAGTTACAGGTGCAGATGGATTTATCGGAAGTCATCTTACAGAAAGTTTATTAGAAAAAGGATATGACGTAAAGGCATTTACTATGTATAATTCCTTTAATACATGGGGATGGTTGGATACATTACCAAAGGAAAAATTAAACCAGATAGAAATTTTTAGCGGAGATGTAAGAGATCCGAATGGAGTAAGAGAAGCAATGAAAGGAGTAGATGGAGTGTTCCATCTTGCAGCTTTGATTGCAATTCCATTTAGTTATCATTCTCCGGATTCTTATGTAGATACCAATATTAAAGGAACCCTAAATGTATTACAGGCAGCACGGGAGCTGGAAACAGAAAGAATTATGGTTACATCAACATCAGAAGTATATGGTACAGCACAGTATGTTCCCATTGATGAAAAACATCCATTTCAGGGACAGTCTCCATATTCTGCAACAAAGATTGGCGCAGATAGATTAGCGGAAAGTTTTTATCGTAGCTTTAATCTTCCGGTATCAATTGTCAGACCGTTTAATACATATGGTCCAAGACAATCAGCCAGAGCGGTTATTCCTACCATTATAACCCAGTTATTAGCAGGAAAAAGTGAAATTCAGTTAGGTTCTTTAACACCAACCAGAGATTTCAATTTTGTAAAAGATACGGCGGCAGGATTTATTGCCATTGCAGAATCGGATAAGACAATCGGAGAAGAGATTAATATCGCAACACAGCAGGAAATTTCTATCGGAGATTTGGCGCAGGAAATTATTCGACAGATTAATCCAAACGCAAAGATTATTTGTGACGAGCAACGCTTAAGACCGGAAAAAAGCGAGGTTAATCGTTTGCTTGGTGCCAATGAGAAAATAAAGAGATTAACAAACTGGACACCAAAGTATACATTTGAAGAAGGTATCAAAGAGACCATTGCATGGCTTCGTGAGAATTTAGATAAGTATAAGACAGATATATATAACGTATAGAGCGAAAAAGGAAGTAAGAATGTTATGATATTAACATTGACAAAGAACGAACTGAGAAATTACATGGGAAAACAATTAGAAAACTTTTTTCCGGATGGATTGACCGAGAAATATTACAAGGGAAGAGATATTGATATAGCCTTAGATTTGGCATTGCAACGAACAGAAAATTGTTTTAAACATATTAATAACGCGGCATACAGTGATGAAAAGGGACAGACCTATTTTTCACATTTGCACTCGGATCAGTATTCTCAGTTCTTATACTTTTTTATGAATAGCCTGTGGCAGGAGTCAGAAAATAAAAATATTTGTGATAAAATTATCTTATTGAACAGAACGCTAAACAGTATATTCGTATCATATAAGTGTGCACTACCGGATATTTTTTTCTTTGGACATCCGGTAGGTACTATATTAGGAAATGCTAAATATTCGGACTATTTATATGTATCTCAGAATGTAACGGTGAATACCGGAGGAAATGGCGCAAAGAGTTTGACACCGGAGTTGGGAAAAGGATTGTTTTTAGCAGCAGGAGCCAAGATTATAGGCGATGAGAAAGTCGGCGATAGAGTGGCAATCGGTGTGGATGCGGTTGTATATAAGCAAGAAATCGGCGATGATAAATTGGTAATTCGAGATGAAACAGGCAATATCGTAATAAAAGAAAATAAAAAATGTATACAGCAATCTTTTTTTAGAACAACCATAAAGTGATTGGAAGAATAAGAGGAATGTAACTATGAAAACACAAATAGAAGAATATTATCAGGTGTTGAATAACATTGAAAAATCTTTGCCGGAAATGGCGATAGAAACAGCAGAAGCATTACTGGAAGAGACCTTTCAGATAAAGCCGGTAAGGTTGAAGTGGTATTTGGTAAAAGCACAAGTTATGCTGAAAAAGGGCACTCCGGTAGAAGAGATTATCGAGTTTTTATCAGATAAATGTGCACCGTGGTATGATTATGATAATGTAAACGAGTATTTTGAACTGTTAAGTGAATTGTCAAAATACAAAGGAGATATTTTAGAGAGCGAGAGATATCGTTATAAAGAAAATAAAATGAACCTCTATTTTCATGGAGGTGAAGATAAAAATCATGCCATGGATGCAGAGCGTAAGAAACTTGTTTTAGAAATGGAAAAACAAGAGGAGTGGCAGCAGGAACAAATAGAACGATTAAGAGACTTATATTATATGAGTGGAAATATTTATTTGTATTTGTTTTGGCAAACAGTGATAAATCGTCTGTTTGATGCAGAAGCACCGGTACATGAATGGATATTGAAGAAATTCAATGTGGGTTATTACTATGAAAGATTGCTTAGTGATATAGAAGAAACTTTTGTAGTTATGGTGTCCAATGAAGCAGAGGAAAAAGAGTGTCAGTTAATTGCAAGAGCGTTAAAAAGCTTGAAAAAACAGGCAATTGTCTTTTTTGCTCCTGTTTTATGGGAAGAAAGCGAAGATATAAAGGATGCAGTATTAAAAAGTGTAGAATCCATAGCACAAAAAGAGGATTATATGACGGCAACCGTTTACTATCTTGAAATTCCGGAAGGTAGAAGAGATAGTAAGAAGGAATTGTTAGAATATGTAGAACGTTCTTACAGTCCAAGCGGGGTAGTTATGATATTGGGAAGCGGTATTCTTATAGATCAGACTGCAATGGACAATCGTATGAAACCGAAATTCGAGCGTTTAACGGACGTGGAAGCCGATTATATGGAAGAGAATATGGCGGTAGCAAGGTATGGAGATTATCTTGCGTATATTTCCAATATTTATCTAACATCAAAGGAAGAAGTAAAGAAAGATTTATATAAAAAACCAACGTGTCGTTTTTCCATTATTATTCCTTGCAGAAATGCAGGAAACACCTTATATTACACCCTAAAAACCTGCTTGAATCAAAGTTTTCAAGGAGAATACGAGATTGTTATAAGCGACAATTCAGACAGAGCATGGGGAGCAGATACACCTACCTATCAGATTTGTCAAAAATTAAATGATAGCAGAATTAAGTATTATCGGGCACCCAGGGATCTTTCTTTGATGAAGAACTTTGAATATGCGTATTTGAAGGCAGAAGGAGAGTTTTTGCTTTCTATGGGTGCAGATGACGGTATATTACCATGGGCATTAGAGGAATTAGACAGTATTATTACAGAATATCCGCAAAGACCTGTCTGGCTATGGCATGAGGCATTTTATAAGTGGGCAGAAGTGGATAATAATATTATGGCTGGTTCGGGAAAAGCTGTTTTAAATGTGGCGAATGTGTATCAAAAAGGAAGTCCGAACATGTTCCAATATGCCACCAAAGATATATTCCAAAAGAGTTTTACAGAATATGCCTATATGTATTACTTGCCACAGATATATCATAATTCGGGAATACGAAGAGAATATTTAGCAACGTTATATGAAAAGACAGGCGTATTGTGGGCAGGTATTTCTCAGGATATGTGTATGGCAGTGACAGTTGCAAATGTGGAGCAGGAATTAGGATTTATAGACAATCTGCTTACCATTACCGGAATCAGCAATGCATCTATCGGTGCTAACTGTCGAAGTGGAAACACAGATTTAGAACAGGAAACGATGGAAAAGAAAATGCAGAAAACATTTTCACAGGGATGGCGTGTGCAGGGATATATGGAGCGACTATTTCCAATTATAGGAACAGAATTTGCAGGGTTATATGCTTGTATTATGTATGCATTTGCAGTTGGTATCATTCCGGAACAAGTTTTAGAAGAGGCAGATGCCAAAGTAATGTATGAAAAAATCATAAGAGAAAATGATAAGAAAAATATTTTGTTTGATTCCATCCTGCATCGAATTCGCTATGCAGTATCTCTTCAGGGCGGGGAGCTTTTGGAATGGTTCGATAATAATTTTTATTATCAGTGCTTAATACCGGAGAGTGTAAAGAAGGAAGATATGAACCGGTCAAAAGAGGAATATAACGAAAGTATCGTTATAAACAATCAAATGATTGGAGCAGAAAAAGGCAGTATTAAAGATGTATATGAAGTATCATTATTTTTAGAGAAATTTTTTGCAAAAGAAAATAGAAATGGAGAAAGCGTATGAAGGTAGTAATTTTAGCCGGGGGGCTGGGAACCAGAATATCAGAAGAAAGTCATTTGAAACCAAAGCCAATGATTGAAATAGGAGAAAAGCCTATTTTATGGCATATTATGAAGGAATACTCTCATTATGGGTTTAATGAATTTATTATCTGTTGCGGATATAAGCAGCACATAATAAAGCAGTGGTTTTCTGATTACTATTTGTATAACAGTGATGTGACATTTGACTTTTCAGAACATAATAAAATGATTGTACATAATACGGAAACCGAAAATTGGAAAGTCACCGTTGTAGACACAGGATTGAATACCTTAACCGCAGGAAGAATTAAGCGAATTCAAAAGTACATAGGAAATGAAACCTTTATGATGACATACGGTGATGGGGTTTGTTCCGTTGATATTAATGATTTGGTACAGTACCATAAAAAGAGCGGAAAAGCTGCAACATTGACGGCTGCATTAGTAGAGCAGAGATTCGGTGTTTTAAGTATTGATGAAGATAATACAATTACAAGTTTCCGTGAAAAATCAAAGGAAGATGCAACAAGGGTAAATGCAGGATACATGGTATTAGAACCGGAAGTGTTTGATTATATTCCGGAAGAAGATGTTTATTTTGAGCAGGAACCGTTAAAAAATCTTGCAAAGGACAGAAAGCTTGGTGCTTATAAGTTTAACGGATTTTGGCAACCAATGGATACAATGCGTGATAAAGAAAAATTAGAAGAATTATGGGCGAGTGGACAAGCACCATGGAAAGTGTGGTAAAGATGTTTGAAGGAATGAATGAATCAGAGGCAAGACAGAAAATATTATCGGAAGTAGCAGAGTATTGTCGTATTTATCATAAGAAAAAAGAGTATAAAAAGGGCGATAGAATATCCTATGCCGGAAGAGTATATGACGAGGAAGAAATGGTAAACCTTGTGGACAGTTCTTTGGAATTTTGGCTTACAGCAGGTCATTATACAGAGCAATTTGAAAAAGAGATGGCAGAGTATTTAGGAATAAGATATTGTGCGGTTGTAAACTCTGGTTCTTCTGCAAATCTTGTGGCATTTATGACATTAACTTCTCCACTATTGGGCGAAAGACGAGTAAAGCCGGGAGATGAAGTTATTACAGTTGCAGCAGGATTTCCAACAACGGTAACTCCCATACTTCAGTATGGAGCAGTACCGGTATTTGTAGATGTTACCATTCCACAGTACAATATCAATGTAGAGCAGTTAGAAAATGCACTTTCCGATAAAACCAGGGCAGTGATGATTGCCCATACATTAGGAAACCCATTTGATTTGAAAACAGTAAAGGCATTTTGTGACAAACATAATTTGTGGTTAATAGAAGATAACTGTGATGCATTAGGAAGTGTATATGAGATAGACGGAGTGCAAAAATTTACCGGAACAATTGGAGATATCGGAACTTCCAGTTTTTACCCGCCACATCATATGACAATGGGAGAAGGCGGTGCAGTCTATACAGATCATCCCCTATTAAATAAAATCATCCGTTCTATGCGTGACTGGGGAAGAGATTGTATTTGTTCTTCCGGAAGAGACAATATGTGTGGACATCGATTTGATAAGCAATATGGAGAATTGCCGTTAGGCTATGATCACAAATATGTATATTCTCACTTTGGATATAATTTGAAAGCGACCGATATGCAGGCGGCAATCGGATGTGCACAGTTAAAGAAGTTTCCATCTTTTGTAGAGGCAAGAAGAAAGAATTTTGCGCATTTATCTCAAAGATTGCAGTGTGTTAGTGAAAAATTGATTTTACCGGAGGCGTGTCCGAACTCAAATCCAAGTTGGTTTGGATTTATGATTACATGCAAGGAAGGCATTGATAAAAACAAAGTCGTTACATACTTAGAAGAACATGGGGTACAGACCAGAATGCTCTTTGCTGGAAATTTAACAAAGCAGCCATGCTTTGATGAAATGCGTAAGAGCGGAGAAGGGTATCGTATAGTAGGAAGTTTGGAAGTGACAGACAGAATTATGCGAGATACATTTTGGATTGGAGTATATCCGGGAATGAATACAGAAATGTTGGATTACATGGCAGATACAATAATAGAAGCAGTGGAGAAATAGATATGGTAGATACGGGATTTTACAAGAACAGAAAAGTATTGATTACAGGACATACAGGATTTAAAGGGGCATGGATGTGTCAGGTATTAAAAGAATTAGGAGCAGATGTGACAGGATATGCACTAAAACCGCCAACAGATCCAAGCCTGTTTTCCTTGTGCAAAATGGAACAGTATATCCATTCGGTAGAAGGAGATATTAGGGATTTAAAACATTTGCAACAGGTATTTGAACGTGTACAGCCGGAGATTGTAATTCATATGGCGGCGCAGCCTATTGTGCGGGAATCCTATAAAAATCCGGTTTACACTTATGATGTAAATGTAATGGGAACCGTAAATGTGATGGAATGTGTTCGATTAACAGATTCGGTAAAATCAGTAGTAAATGTAACAACAGATAAAGTATATAAAAATAAAGAGTGGGAATGGGGCTATCGGGAAAATGAAGAATTAAACGGATTTGACCCATATTCTAACAGTAAGTCCTGTTCTGAACTGGTAACAGAAAGTTATAAAAATTCCTTTTTTGCCGATAGGAAAACAGCAATTTCTACCGCAAGAGCAGGTAATGTAGTTGGCGGAGGGGATTTTGCAGCAGATAGAATTATTCCGGATTGTGTAAGAGCCATTGAAAATAATTGTGATATTGTGATTCGAAACCCTCATTCCACCAGACCATATCAACATGTACTGGAGCCGATTTTCGCATATTTAATGATTGCAGAAAAGCAGTATAAGGATGGGGCATATGCGGGTCATTATAATGTGGGACCGGATGAAAGTTCCTGTGTTACTACCGGTGAATTAGTGGGGACATTTTGCAAATGCTGGAACTCACTGACCGGAGAAACGTTAAAATGGGTACAGCAAGGGGACGGTGGTCCTCATGAAGCTAACTTTTTGAAGCTGGATTGTTCTAAGATAAAAAGCAAATTGGGCTGGAAACCAAAGTGGAATTATGAAGAAATGTTGGAAAAAACAGTAGAATGGATACAGGCTTATATTGCTCAAAAAGATGTATCGGAAGTAATGATAAAACAGATTTACGAGTATGAAAAAGATGGAAGAGAATAAGAACAAAATTGCTTTTATTATATGCAGCAATGACAGGCAAGAAACAGAGGAATGTCTTTTTTATTTAAAAAATTTGAAAATCCCGGAGGGCTATAGTGTAGAAATTATACCGGTTTATAATGCTGTGTCTATGACCGGGGGATATAACACGGGCATGAGAAAGAGCGATGCAAAATATAAGGTATATTTGCATCAGGATACATTTGTTATAAATACCGATTTTATATATGAATTATTAAAGGTATTTGAGGCAGATTCCCAAATCGGTATGGTGGGATGTGTTGGACATCGAAGAATGCCGGAAGACGGATTCCCCATAGATAGTTGGAATACAGGAAAAGTTTATCATAATTTAGGCAGATGTCATCAATATGAACAAGAAATTTGTGAAGTAGATGCAGTGGACGGATTATTGATAGCAACTCAATATGATATTCCATGGAGAGAAGATTTGTTTCAGGGATGGGATTACTATGATATATCCCAGTGTTACGAATTTCATCGAAAAGGATTGAAGGTTGTTGTACCAGAACAACGGGAATATTGGTGCTATCACGACAATAAATTCAGTAGATTGGCAGATTACGATAAATGGCGGAAAAAGTTTGTAGAGGAGTACCAGGATGTATATCCTTTTAAATATAGTGCCCGCGTCACAGAAAATCAGAAAGAAATGGAAGCATTGATAAATAGTCTTTCTGATATTTTGAAACAGCATCTCACAAGAGGAGAAATGCAGGAATTTAATACAATCTGTTCTAATAGTGAAATAAAACAAAAACTTTGGGCAAGAGAGTTTTGCGAAATAAGCAATATTTGTATAGGAGAAGAAAATGGAAACACAGAAAAGAACATTTGCCAGGAGGATGCCCAAAGTACATTAAATCATTTGAGGAGATTAAGACATTTATTAAAGCGAGTGGAATATAATGCTGGGATACAGGAAGATAACTTACGGGAGATTATAGAAGGTTATTCTATGTATGCTATTTGCATAGTTTCTATTAGTTATTGCAAAAATAGAAAAAAAATCTATGAGAGTTTGCGAAAATATTTGTGTGCGAAGAATATAAAAGTAAAGGAAATGCTTTTGCTTGAACAGATAAACAAAGAGGAAACAGGTTTAGAGAGACAGAATATGGTCCCTCTTGTTTTGCGTGAAGAAAATTGGAAAGAAGTTTCACAGAAGCAAGTATTAATAGTGGCAGATGTAGTAGGAAAACAGAATGAAAAAGTTTTGGAATTATGCCGAAACATGAAAAAGAATTATGAGGTCTGCTTAGTTGTACAACAATATGAAGAAGATGTTTTGCAAGAATTAGACCAGATGCACATAGAGACTTTTTATATGGAACAGCCGATGTATCTGATATGGGACATGAAAGATACGTTCTATCGGCAGTTTGAAGAAGTCCTGATAGTGGGAGCGGATATGAAACGTATCGTAGAACAGTGGCACCGTACAGATGTCCCTGTAAAATGGTATGTGGATAAGAAACAGGTGCAGGGTGCCACTACATACAGTAATAATATCACAATCATAAACGAACATTAGGAGTGAGAGGAGAGATTCTCTAACTCCTTTTGTAGTCTATCGTTTTCTGTAAGAAGGGAATTGGAAATAGCAAGAACACGTTCTAGCGTAGAAGCATCCTTTTGGATTTGGTTTTCCAGTTCTTGACGAATCTCTAACATATGATACAAGGAGTTGCGCATATGCTGTGTACGGTCTATATAGAGAGAACGGTATAGAGAACAATCCGGAAGCAGGGAACAATCCGGGGTTTGGTTGTCTACCGTATTTATAAACTGGTTGCACCGTTCTATCATGCTATTTCTCAAAGGAAGACTATTGGTGTTTTTCGTAGGATGAAGTAACATATCATTTATTTTTCCGGCTAATAATTCTGTTTCATTGCAGCAGGTAAAAAAATCAGAAAAACTAGACAGTCGTTCGTAAAAATCAGTATCATATTTTCCCAGAAAAATAACAGGAGTCTCTAGCGCAACAGAAGGAAGCGCACAGTGTAAACGTGTTGTAATAACAAGGTCTGCGCCCTGATAAAGTTTCAGGTATTCTTCCAGACGCTGTTCCCGTTGAGCCCAGGAAAGCCCAATTTCCTGTGGCTCTAGCTTGTGTGTTTTGCATACAATATTTTTATCAGGAAAAAGTTCTTTTATATAGGAAAGAACTTCATCAGAAACATCTGTTAAAACAATGCTATGATTTGAAGTTACATCCGGGAATTTTTTTAGTGTTAGAGTAAGGCATCCGGAAAAATAACTGTCAATTCCCTTTTGCTTAAGCACTTCCATGGTATGAAGGTCACGACAACCAATGGGTGCATGTTGTTGTAAATAGTCAGAAACATTTCCGTCTAAATAGGAGTAATCATTAAATATTTTCTGATCCTTACTAAAATGGGTTCCAATGAATAATGGAATAAGGTAAGGTGAGGGTTGAAAAGTATAGTGATAGTGAAGATACCAGCCATTTAAAATAGTTGCAACATATTCTTTTGTTTCAGGTAAAAATACATCAAGACTTTCACGGTCAATATAATAGTCAACATGAGGAAGAAACTGTTTTCCGGAATAACTTAAAATATCATCCCCAAGATTATCTGTATTATGGTAGTAAACCATTCCATATTTCATGAGTGCACCTCCGATTATTTTTAAGATAAGTATAAGGTATTTGAGGAATTTATACAACTATGTTAAAATAAAGGCAGTTGATTAATGGGAGAGGGTACAGAATGGAAAGCATGATATTTACCAATGAAACGGATATCTATGTTTTTTTTGAAATCATAGATAAAGTAGAAGCAGAGAGCATTTTAGATGTAGGAATGTTCTTAAAAAGAGTGGGAAGTGTGTCCAGACAGATTAAGGATAAGGAGATTTCCGGGGATAAGACGCTGGTAGGGGTAGATTTTTTCCCGGAGGTAATATGCCCGATTTGGAATCGTATATATAATGCGGTTTATACACCAGACCAGCTTTTTCAAAAGGAGCATACCCGGAAATATGAGCTGGCAACAGTGCTAAGGTTAAAGGATTGCATGAGTGACACAGAGGCTGTCACCATGTGGAAGTGGTTGAAAAAGCATGTGTCTTATCTGCTAACTGACTGGGATTTCACGGAGATTTCAAAGGTTATAGACGTAAGAAATGAAAGAAAAATAACAGTAGATGATAAGTCATATAGTTTCATTATTATGTAGGAGAGGGGATTATGGATACAAGAATTTATGTTATGACACATAAAAAAATAGAGCCAATTCAAAATGAGATTTATATTCCGCTTCAGGTAGGGAAAAAAGGCAAGGAAGACCTGGGCTATATAGGTGATGACACCGGAGATTCTATTTCAGAAAAAAACAGTAGTTATTGTGAATTGACCGGATTGTATTGGCTTTGGAAAAATGTAAATTGTGATATGGTAGGAATTTGCCATTATAGGAGATTTTTCGTAAAGAATGAGCAGATTCTGGATAAGGAATATATTGAAACCACGCTGCAAAGTTACGATATGATAATTCCCGATAGCAGATGTGCAGAGGAAGGATGTATGGAAGCCCATTATGCAGCAAGACATGATGTGGAAGACTTGGCATTGTGTGGCGAAGTGATACGGGAAAAATATCCGGAGTATACAACTGCATTTCAGGTAGCAATGCATGCGAACCTAATCACTATGGGAAATATGTGGATTACCCGAAAAAAAATTTTTGATGCATATTGCACATGGTTGTTTGATATTTTATTTGAAGTAGAAAAGAGAATAGATTTTTCAAAATACGATGATTATCAGGGAAGAGTTATGGGATTTTTATCAGAACGTTTATTTCGTGTGTGGCTGTTGAACCAGTCATATTCCGTTCGGGAAGAGTACGTTAAAATGATAGAAACAAAGGACTTCTTAAATGATATAAAGGGTATGCAACTCAAATACCAATATGTAAAAACAGTAGTAAAACCCTTATTGCAACTATATGAATCCTATGCAGGAAATAGGGAACAGATGAAAAGTCTGGCAGAAGAAATTTATCAAAAGGATGACTTTGAGGGAAAAATACCCATATGGGTGTGTTGGTGGCAAGGCGAGGATTCCCTTCCGGAGTTGGTACAGGTGTGCCTAAAGAGTATTCAGAAAAACATTCCCGGGGAAAAGGCAGTACTTCGTTTTATTACACTGGAAAACTGTATGGAGTATGTTACGTTTACAGATACAATCATCCGGAAGTTTCAGGAAGGAAAGATAACACTTACGCATTTGTCAGATATATTGCGGGCAGAATTGCTGTATCGTTATGGTGGAATGTGGATAGATGCCACCTATTTTGTTAGTGATAGCTTGGAAAAAGCACTTTTAGAAAAAGATACGTTTTGGACAATCAAATATCCCAATGCTATTTGGAAGTCGGATGTAGCACAGGGGCGATGGTCTTGTAATTGCCTGAAAGTTCCGCCAAAGAGCCTGTTTGCACGATTTTTAATGGAGAGCTTCTGGTATTACTGGGAAGTAAATGACTCTTTGATAGATTATTTCCTGATAGATTATGTGGCAGCGGTGGCATATGATACGTTTTCGGAAGTACATAAGATGATAGAGGATTGCCCGGTAAGCGATACGGTGGTATTTGAATTACAGAAGAATCTGAACCGAAAGTTTGACAGAAAGAAATATCAGGAATGGACGAAAAAAGCATCTTTTTTTAAACTTAACTGGAGAACAAATTTAGAAGAAACTACAATTACACAGAACCAGACATTTTGGGGGTACTTAAGAGAGAAGGAAGTTTATGATAGCGAATAAGAGACCAACGGATATGTGTTATCCCAAAACAGCCATTGTAATTATATCTTATAACAATGCAGAATTAACCAAAGAATGCATCAAGAGCATTCGAGTAAACAATCCGGCAGAAATATATCAGCTCATTGTAGTGGATAATGCTTCAACAGACGGGATTGTGGAGTGGCTAAGGGAGCAATCCGATGTTATATTAATTGCAAATACAGAAAACAAAGGATTCCCTTATGCTTGTAATCAGGGAATTGCAGCAGCGGACAAAGAAGCAGACATATTTCTTTTAAATAACGATACCATTGTGCCGAAAGATGCACTGTACTGGCTTCGAAAAGGACTTTATTCCAGTGAAAAAGTCGGCGCGGTGGGATGTGTTTCTAACAACGTGGTGAATTACCAACAAGTGCCGGAACAGTTTAATACCGTAGAAGAGTGGATGGCGTTTGCAGAGAAGAATAACGTAGAAATGGAATATCCTTATGAGAAAAAGGGATGGCTGGTAGGTTTTGCCATGTTGATTAAGCGAACAGCCATTAATAAAATATTAGAAGCCGAAGGAACAGCAAAGGATCGTTTGCCGGAGGTATTGGATAATCGTTTTTCACCGGGAAATTATGAAGATAATGACCTAAGTATTCGGTTACTGAAAAATGGATATGAATTGTTACTGTGCAAAAATAGTTTTATCTTTCATCATGGTGGAAAATCCTTTGGAAAACAACAGGAGAAATATAGAAAATTATTGTTGGAAAATCAGTCTAAACTGGCGAACAAATATGGAATAGACTATATTCCTTACAGCTATGTGGAATCAGCATTGGTAAATATGATAAAACCACAGCAAGAAGAATTTTCCGTATTGGAAGTAGGGTGTAAGCTGGGAGCAACACTGGCAAGAATCCAAAGTAAATATCCACAAAGCCGTGTGTGCGGTATTGAGAAAAACGAAAAACTGGCAGAGCTTGCAACACATGTGGCAGAAGTAACATGCACCGATTTTTTAGAAACAGATATGTCATTGAAAACGTATGATTATGTGATTTTGGATGGAGTATTAAACCCGAAAAAGAAAGCAGACGAAATGTTGAAAAAGGCAAGTCAATGTGTAAAAGCAGGAGGAAAATTGCTGCTCACTGTGGATAATAGGCAATGTATCAGCCAGATTAAGGATGGATTTGCATTGGATGAAATCGTAGCATTGTTTAATGAATGTGGAGTAGCGTTAAAAGACTTTCATTATAGAGCGGCAGTACTTAATAAGGAAGAAAAAAAGCAATTAGAGGAACTTATGGCAAGTAGAAATCCGGCAGAAAGACCACTGTATGAGGCAGAGCGGTTTGTTTTTGCAGCAGAAAGGCAATAAAATGAAAAAAATGACAGTGCTGGTACCGTGTCTGGAAGGAGCGGGAGGAATCGGTGTATTAAGAAATTTGTTGTGGGAATTAAAAGAAAAGTATGAGATTACGGTTATATCCCAGCTAGAAGGTGCCATGGGGCAGAAGTTTCAACAAATGGGAATGAAAGTTCAAATTGAACCGGATATGCTTTCAGAGACATTTCTTGCACAAGTAACGGAGGCAGACGAAGTTTTTGCAAATACACTTTCTATGTTACCGATAGTGGAAAAATTAAATGGATGTGGAAAAATACTGCATTGGTGGATTCATGAACCACCGGCTTATTTTAAGGTGTATAAGGATAACATAAAAGATGAGTTTTGGAATCAGCTTAACGAGAATGTGAGAGTATATGCAGCAGGAGACTTAGTACATGATTATATCAAGGAGACATATCATTATAATACCCAAGTGTTGAACTTCGGAGTAGAGGATATTGTGTCGGGTCAAATAGAGGATGCGGCTGAACAATCTGCAAAAACAGTTTCTTCCAAAGTGCGCTTTTTGCTTCCAAGCTACTATTTTGATTATATAAAAGGACAGGATTTACTGCTTAAGGCAATTCTTGATTTGCCCCAAACATTTTTGAAACGTTCCGAATTTTTCTTTTTAGGACATGTGGAAGAAGATATGAGGCATTTATACCACATTATTCAAAAATTGGAAAATGCATGGGGGAATGTTCACTATATGCCACCGGTGGAGCACGAAGAAGTGTTAGAGCTGATGAAAACCATGGACTGTCTGGTAGCACCTTCCAGAGAAGATGCAACGAATGCCTGTATCGTAGAGGGCATGATGCTGTCAAAATTATGTATTTGCTCGGATATGACGGGGGTGTCACGTTATTTAGAAGATTGCGTCAGCGCATTGGTATTTCCGGCAGGAAATGTAGAAGAATTAAAGAAACGATTGTTGTTAGTAATAGACAGTTTTCCGGAATTAAAAGTGATTGGGGAAAATGGAAGAAAAGTGTACGAAACAGTTTTTTCCCAGAGTGCTTTTGAAAAACGGGTGTGGGAACTGTTTGGAGAATAATTTAGGAAGGATATTTTGTTGACAAAGCAATAAAAAAGTATATATAATCAATTTATAGATAGGTTCCCATCCTGTACTGTTTTACAGTCAGGAGAAACATTTGGAAAAGAGTTTTCAGGAATTAGATTTAAGTAATGCATTTTTATTTGCAGCAGTATTGGAAGACCCGGAGACATGTCGACTTGTACTGGAAATTATACTGGGTGATAAACTGAAACCAGTAAAGGTACATGCAGAACATAGTATTTTAATTAGTTCGGATTTCCGAAGTGTAAGATTGGATATTTATGCAAATGATGAGGTAGAAGTGAATTATAATGTGGAAGCACAGAACAAAAACGAAGGAAATCTACCAAAGCGAAGTCGCTATCATCAAGCGGAAATGGATGTAACATCTTTAAAGCCGGGACAAAATTTCAATGATTTGAAGCCCGGATATGTAATATTCATCTGTACATTCGATCCATTTGGGAAGAAACTTTATCGCTATACGTTTGAAGAACGTTGCTTAGAAAGGGATTTTCCACTAGGAGATGAGACAAAGAAAATATTTCTAAGTACTAAAGGAAAAAATAGAGATGAGGTACCAAAAGAACTGATACACTTTTTGGAGTATATAGAAAACAGTACGGATGCATATGTTGCAACTGTGACAGATGCTAGTATTAGTGAGCTACATGAGAAAGTAAGAAAGCTGAAGAAAGAGAGAAATCTGGAGGCGAGGTATATGACATTTGAAGAATTGTTAAAGTCCAGAGAGAGGGACGGAATAGCCAAGGGAAAATCCGAAGATATATTGGAATTATTAGAGGACTATGGTTCTGTTTCGGAAGAATTAATAGAGAAGATTTCAACAGAGCAGAACATAGATGTATTAAAAAAATGGCTTAAGCTTGCAGCAAAAGTATCATCTATAGAAGAATTTACACAAAAAATGTAACTATCAGTTACAAACCATTCAAAAGAAAAATATCAGCGGTCGTGGATGACCGCTTGATAAGAAAATCTGTTGGTGCGAGAATATGCACCATCTAAATGCAATTCGCAATTATTACCAATTAAAAGTTAGATAAAACAGTACAGGAAACCTATCTAAAAAATATTTTCATTTATTTTTACATATGCTACAATAAATGCATAACCTTGTGAGTGGAAAAAATATATAGTAAAGGAATATCACATGTTATCGGTTTGTATTATTGTAAAAAACGAAGAAAAGAATATTGCACGCTGTCTTCAGTGTTTAAAACCTTATGATTTTGAGATAGTAGTAGTGGATACAGGTTCTACGGATAGAACCAGAGAAATTGCAAGTCAATATACCGATAAGGTATATGAATTTGCATGGTGTGATGATTTTGCCCTTGCGAAAAATTATGCCATATCAAAAGCACAGCAGCCATATGTAATGGTGATAGACAGTGATGAGTTTTTAGAAGAAATAGATACGGAAAAACTATATCATTTGTTGAAAGAATATCCAGAGAAAGTAGGGAGAATCCGAAGAAAAAATATTTTTACCCGAAATCAGCAGGAGCAGGAAAATCAGGAATGGATTAACCGTATTTTTTCAAAAGAAAGATTTTGCTATGAAGGAAGAATCCATGAGCAGGTTGTGGCAAAGGATGGAAGTGAGTACAAAACGTATCAGGCACCGGTTGTCATAGCCCATACCGGATATGATTTGACACCAAAGGAGCGAAAGAAAAAGGCAGAACGGAACTTTCTTTTATTGCAGCAGGAGCTACAACATTTAGAAAAAGAGAAAGAGGAAAG
>ERZ1034984.1264-NODE-1264-length-24676-cov-9.158970_pt1 | contig 24676 bp, 19 predicted proteins | sample MGYA00520589_ERZ1034984 | MGnify/ENA primary metagenome ERZ1034984 (study PRJEB33766, sample SAMN09781790) | gut metagenome | biome: gut microbiome | host: Homo sapiens | place: Madagascar | study: EMG produced TPA metagenomics assembly of the PRJNA485056 data... | reverse complement strand
CCCAACGCACGAACAAAGATAGTGGGTGGTCTTGCAATTTTTAGAGGAAATGTATGATTTTTTCATTTATTGAGAATATCTTTTTTCGTAATATATTAAATTTGCCCAGGCCCGACATCATCATTGTTCATCTGAAGTCCAGGACTCTTCTGAAGTGACTGTCCAGGACATAAAGGCGTTGCTAGGAAATCTCATAGAGTATTTTACTGATGAGGAGTCCGCAAAGGATGTTCGGAAAGGTCTCGATACCGAATTTGACAGTCAGGTGACTACGGACGGGGTGTACAACTCATATGTCCGCATAAGTTATTTCAATGACGGATGGCCGCAGGAGGTGGTCAGTCAGGACAACATAAGCCTGGGCGACCGCCAGAAGCTGAAACAGAAATACATCACGTGGGATTACCGCAGCGTGGGACATTCGGAGTGAGATGACTGAAAGTCATTCTGATACGAGAATGATGATTACGGCTCTCTATTGATAACCTGGATTTTGTTTTAACCCTTTGTTTAAATCCAGGCATCTTTGTGGTATCGGGAAAACAGTTGTGAACCCGGTGAACTCGTTTTCAAGAGGAGTCCTCTGGTCGTATGCTTTGGTGTATTCGCCAAAGCGGATGAGATCTTGACGTCTCCAACCTTCCCAGACCAATTCCAACAGCCGCTCTTTAAGTATGTTGCTCAAATTGGCCTTTACATGCGGCATGCCTGCTCTGTCCCTAATTGCATTCAATTCTTTTGAACCATCTTCTCCATTACGGACTTTAGCCTCGGCCTTCATCAATATGGCATCGGCGTATCTGAATAGAACTATGTCGTTGTCAACTTGTCTGCCGTCAGAATATGCGGTCCTGTCAACTTCATATTTGCCGGCACGGGCACCTGCTGTCTGCTTATATGGACTGTCACTAAGATTCAGCTTCAATTCCATTGGCATATACACCAATGGCTTTCCGTTGTCCAGATATATCTTCTTGCCGTCAACAAAAACGGTGTCTGCATAGAAGTTTGTCTTGAATCTATTGTCGACATGGTCTGTTCCGTAACCGAAAGCCTTGACGGTTGAGATAGTCGCACATGTTCCATTTTCGGATGAACCGCCATAGGCTCCGCCATGTTTGTAGTGGCGTGAGCGGAAAAGATAGTGGTATTCGTTCAAATATAAGTTCTTGTCCAGTGGTATGGTGAAAATGTTCTCCATGGAGTTTTCGTTGTGAACAGCGAAGTTCGAAGCGTAATCGCTTTCCAGCTGATACCCTTCTTTGTCAAGTTGCCCGCAATACCAAATGCAGGTACTCCAAGCGTTCATCTTCTCTCCATTCACATTAAAGAAGATGTCATTGCCATCAAAGCGCTTTCCGTCTGTCCAGTTGTCATCGGTGTATATTTCAGCATTAAGCGCCAGTTTTGCAAGCAAAAAGTTGACTACAGGTCGTGTCACTCGTCCGTAGTAGTCTCCCTCCTTGTTGGAATGTTCGTCAGCAAGCAACGGCGCGACATCCAGCAGTTCATTGAAAATAAAATCGAAGACCTCGCGTCTCTCGCTTTGCGTTACCTGCTCCAATTTCACGTCGTATGATGTCACGATAGGAACACGCCCGAACATATCCATCGCATAGTAGTAGAACAATGCCCGCACAGCTCTTACCTCTGCCGTGAAATCACGGGTCTGTTCAGCCGAAAGCAGACTCTTGTGGTCATCAATGACGGAAAGCGACTGGTTGGATATAACTATTACCTTGAAGAGGTATTTCCATACATTATATAAACAGATATCATTGGCGTTCCAGTTGTGCAGATACATGTTTTCCCACAGACCGCCATCATACCAGTCTCCACCACGGATCGGAATCATTGCCTCATCTGTTGTCAAGGTATTGTAGTCGTAGATGCCCCTGCAGGTTCCTTGAAGTCCTTCAGACTCCTGATTGCTCCCAATGTAGTTGTACAGGGAAGCTACTGCATTTTTGTATATATTATCTGCGTTGTTGTATATTTCCTCTTGGTCTATCTGGTCTTTTGGATGTTCATCCAGACAGCTGCAGAAGCAAAGCATCAACGGTACTGCCAATATGTATTCAATAATCTTCTTCATGCTTTTTTCCGTATTAAAACTGTATGCTCAACCCCAACGAATATGTGCGGAACAAAGGATAGTTACGTTTGTCATCAATACCCATAGTACTGTTCACCACGTAGCTGTTTATCATTGGCGTCAAACCTCTGTAGCCCGTAATTGTTCCAAGGTTGCTTACGTTGCCAGATATGCGCAATGAACGTAACGTCTTGCTTTTCAAGGGCACGTTATATCCTAATGTCAAATGCTCAAAGTTCAGATAGTCACCTTTTTCAAGCCAATAGTCGGAGACTCTCTGATCTACGATGTTCTTCTGAGGGGCATCCTTAAGCACATTGTAGTCCGGGAAGCAAGCCATACTTGTAAATGATAATCCCGTTCCATTGAAGATCTTGTGCCCGAATGCTCCATTCATCTGTATGGAGACATAGAAATTCTTGTATCTGAAACTGATGTTTGAGCCGAGGATTACCTTTGGTGTGGCTTGTCCTGCGACGTACCGGTCGCCGCCGTCGCTTATATCTACCTTGCCGTTATGATCCAGATCCTCTATGTCGTAGAAATAACTGCCGTTCTCATTTTTTACGAGTCCCTTGCAATGTGGCAGATAGAAAACGCCAAGTGGTTGTCCGACTATCTGATAAACCACATTGTTGTCGCCGCCGTTCTGTCCCGCTCCGTCCAAGGCCCCGATGGCGGTGACATTCGCCGCGGACATGCTCATTCCTTTGTACTTTCCACTCAGCGAGATTAGCCTGTTGCTTTGAAACGACAGGTTCATATTAACGTTGAGTTCCATGTCTTTCTTTCTTATCGGCTGACCGGACAGGCCGAATTCCAATCCGCTGTTTGACATGGAACCTATGTTTGCGAGCAATGTGTTGTATGCAAATGGCGGAACCGGGACTTCGTAGGCATAGAGCATGTCGGTAGTCTTGGAAAAGTAATACTCTGCCGTAAGTATAAGACCGTTGGCAAAGAGCCCCATGTCCGCACCGATGTTGAATGTCGTCTTCGTTTCCCACTTTAAATCGGGATTGTTGTTTCTCACCATGCCAAGTGTTACTGTCGGCGAACTATTGATAGGGACAATGCCGGTCTGCCTTACGGTGTTCATGGTGGTATATGCAGAGATACCTCCAAGGTTGCCTGCCTGTCCTGCGCCAGCACGGAGTTTGAGCATGGACAGCGGCTTTACATTGATGAGAAAGTTTTCCTTTTTCAAATCCCATGTAAATGATATGGAAGGGAAGAATCCCCATGTGTTGCTGGCGCCTACCATAGACGATCCGTCACCACGCGCATTCAACGCCAACGTGTATCTGTCAAGCAGACTATATGTGATGCTCCCCATTAACGAAGCCAGAGATTGGTCTTCATAAGTGCTTTCCGTTCCACCATATGGTCTGACAGCAGCCGCGCCCAGATTGTCGTAATGAAAGTTATTTGTGGGTATGCCCTTGGCATATACCCAGAAAGCCGTCTTTCGCAGCTTGCGGTATTCGCCGCTTACTCCGGCAGAGACCTTATGTGAGCCGAACTGCTTATTGAAATCCAGAGATATATTGCCGAGCCACTCCTCTTTCTTGAACTCGCCACGGTACACGTTGCCTTGTGCCCATACCCATGTCGGGCAGAATTGCCCGTTCTCGGTAGAACCGTAGAGGTAGGAACCGAAGGCGGAGACCCGCCAGTCAGTATTAATATCATAGCTCATCTTAATGTGGGCATCAAAGTTCAAATCCTTGGAGTCGTTTTTCTCTTCAAGCACTATTCCTGGCGGGTTGATGTGCGTTGCGGATTCGTTTTTTAGCCAGTTCCCATGTTCGTCAGTTCCGGCAGGGAAAGTTGGATTCTGGCATGCTGCGGAATAGAACAGCATCTGCGTGTCAAAGATATCATGGTTCTTGAACGACGATCCGAATACTCCGAACTCTCCAGTAAGTCTATTGTTGAAGGCTTTCTGGGTCACGTCTACTTTTGCGACAAAAACGCCATAGTCCATCTTCTTGATGATTGTGTTGTGGTCCATCAAGCCGAATGAGGCACGATAGCTTGACTGAGGTGTGCCCCCGCTGAATGCGAGATAGTGATTATTCACAAGTCCTGTGCGGGTAATGACCTTATAAGTGTCCGTGTTGAACCCTCCGTTATTGCAATAGACGCCCAAAGCCTTTGCGGTGGAAACATATTCTGTGGAATTGAGCATTTCCAGATGTTTGTACATCCGCTCGAAACCTACATTTCCTTCATAGGATATCTGAAAACCACGTCCTGTTCCTTTTTTCGTTTTGACTTCAATCACACCTGACGCTCCACGTGAACCGTACATGGCTGTCTCCGTTGCATTCTTCAATATCCGGAAACTCTCGATGTCTGCAGGGTAGATGGTTGAAAGGGTGAGCACGTCAGAAGTGACCCCGTCAATCAGCACCAAAGGATCATTGCCACCGATAATGGATGTCGTACCACGCACCCGCACGCTATTGAGCATAGCCATCCGGTCCAGACCGTTGGATGTCACGTTGACACCGGCTGCCTGACCGCTCAATATGTCAAGGGCGTTATTGACCGCTCCTTTGCTGGAGTGATTTCCAACTATCTTTATGATGTCGCTTCCGCTCTCAGTGGAATCTCTCAGTTCTGCAGAAACTTGCTTTTGTGCGTGAGCCATTGAACAGCAGAGAGTCGCAAGGAGAAGTAGTATAAAGTCTATTTTGCTCTTTGCCATTATCTATTTCTGTTGTTTTGGTTATGGATGCTTTCCAATAAGCAAAGATATGATTTTATTGCTGAACAACAATAGGTCCGGTAATAGTTCCGGGCAGCATTAGGAGCCTGTCGCAAGTTAAATTATGCCCACGATGAAGAAGATTTGGTGGAATAATTTCTGGTATCTGTGTTAGGTGCATAATATATTGCGGCATTTATTCCGCACAAATATAAGAAACTTGCAGGAAAGTTTACGCAATATTTATGAAAAGTTGCGTGGTTTTATTCGCAGTGGACTTTCTGGGAAGGTCACGGATGAAGAAGATTTGGAAAAACCATAAGAATAGATATGGTCGGCAAAGGACCGCCTCAGCATCTCGATTTTACATCGATAATTGCCTATCTCACAGAAAATTTGTAAATTCGTTGCATTGTTACGCAACTTATTTGCAATGAAGAAATATTCAATTAATAGGAATAACACCGAACAGTGGAAAGAAGACGTCAAGAAGTCCGTCATGTTCTATAATGATTGGTTCTTGGCCTTTGCTCCATCTACCTATATCAACGCCCGTCAAGATGCCATCAACAGAGTGAACAATGCTTTCCAGAAAACGATTGTTTCAACCTGTTGTCAACGGACATATTAAAGTCTGTGCCAGAAGCAATCACGATCCTGCGAATGGCGACAACACCTCCATTAGCACGAGACAGATTAGTTGGTCTTTCTGATATCCCTAAATCCGTGATTACATCACTTGAGTGCGGAAAATTACCAGCGAAAATGGAAGAATCTGCTCTGAATGAACACCTAAATAGTATTATCGCTGTTATCAACAAGCTTTTAGATGTTGATATTATGCCTTGGTTAGCGGACAAGTCCTCTCCTAATGAGATAGACAGGCTCTTGGCAACTCATATTATAGGAGACCGTGTTTGTGGTTCGCTGTCTGATCCTATTATCCGCAATGAACAGGAGCGCAGACAGCTTAATAGCATAGCAAAGTATCTTACCGACAAGGGCTATCGGTTCGTTGAATCTAAATCCATCGAAGATTTTAGAAAGATGGATAAAGGGTCTTTCTCCTTTCATCTTAACGTTCCGATTACAATGGATAAGATTCAGATAGTTAATATGCCAATTGATGCTGTCATTATGCGACAGGCATCCAAAAAAGGAGACTATCCTGTCTTAATTGAATGTAAGTCGGCAGGTGATTTTACAAACACTAATAAACGTAGGAAGGAAGAAGCCACGAAAATCGAACAATTAAGAAACACCTACGGTAAAAGAATAGAATTCGTTTTGTTTCTCAGTGGTTATTTTGATAGTGGTTATTTGGGCTACGAGGCTGCTGAGGGCATTGATTGGGTTTGGGAGCATCGGATAAGTGATTTACAGCGAGCCGGAATATAATAAAATGGATGAGATAGAGTTTAGACGTAAAGCATTGCAAGATAGTTTGGATGCGGGAAAGACCCAAAAGGAGCGTAATATATTGGGTCAGTTCTCGACTCCATTCCCACTCGCATGTGATATTATGCTATATTTACGTCGATTGATGGGGAGGGATGATATTTCGCTAATTGAGCCATCTATTGGAACCGGGGTTTTCTATTCAGCGTATAGGGATTTGTTTGTTGATAGTAGGGAACGAGTTCTCGGATTTGAGGTAGATCCGTATTACTTTAAACCGTCTCAACAATTCTGGAATGGAACGAACCTGGAGCTCAGGTGTGCGGATTTCCTGACCCAACAGCCCGATGGAAAATTTGACATGCTTGTCGCTAATCCTCCATATGTTCGCCATCACCATATTGAGGGTGCAGTTAAACAACGTTTAAAGGGGGAAGTCCTTCGAGAGTCCGGATTGAATATTTCCGGATTGGCAGGGTTGTATTGCTACTTTATGATTTTGTCCTCAAAGTGGCTAAAAGATGGTGGAGTCTCTTGTTGGCTTGTCCCTGGTGAATTTATGGATGTCAATTATGGCGTGGCTGTTAAACAGTTCCTTCTCCAAAATGTAGAGCTGGTTCATATTCACCGATTTGATGTTAATGACTTGCAGTTTAGCGATGCTTTGGTAAGTTCTTGCATTGTCGTGTATCGCAACCATAAACCATCTGATAGCCAACCAATCCGATTCTCATTGGGCGGTAGTATCAACAATCCGGAGACGTGCAAAATATTAGATCGTGGGCAGTTATCATCAAAAACTAAATGGACCGGTCTCTTCGGAAATGATGCCGTTTCTGATGTTCCCGGAGCCACTTTAGGTGATTTCTTTACGGTTAAGAGGGGCATTGCAACTGGTGATAATGACTTCTTCATTTTGGATAAAGAAACAATCGCCAAATACAGTATTCCGGCGAAGTTCCTTAGGCCTCTCTTACCCAGTCCCCGTTATATTAAGGGAAATAGGATTGATAGTGAGAATGGATTGCCGGTTGTTGATCGACAGCTCTTCCTTTTCTGTTGTAATCTTTCAGAGGATATTCTACGAAGGGAGTATCCAAAGGTATGGGAATATATTTGTGTAGGCTATGAGCGAGGCGTTCAAGATGGTTATATTTGTAGCCGTCGTACCCCATGGTATTCCTGTGAAGAAAGAGAACCGGCCCCCATCATCATGCCTTATATGGGACGATCGGAGACTAATAACCAAATGTTTCGGTTTATTCTTAATTCTTCTTCGGCAATCACAACCAATGTGTACCTTTTGCTATATCCTAAGCCGCAATATGTTCAGTGCATGAGGGATGAAAGTGTACTTCTGGATGTATGGCGTGAGTTAAATGCTATCCCTACAGAAACCCTCTCCCGAAATGGCCGTTTTTATGGAGGAGGTTTGAGGAAAATAGAACCGAAGGAATTAATGAATACTCCAGTTTATGGTATTGCTTCATTATTAGTTCCACATTCTTCGGATTATCAGTTATCCCTATTTGATTAAGCAGGATTGTTTGTACTATTTCAGGAAAATTTGCAGATACACACGATTACACGTCATATGAGATGCGAGCAAACAGGAAAGCGAAGAGATACTTCGGTAGATATTATGGCGTATCGTGGAAGACCAAATATCGGTCTGCCGATTATGAGGCGTATTATCCAACCCATTATTAAATCTTCGAGAAGAATGAAAAGAAAAGTTGCGATCTTTATTTGTATAGTGTTATTAGGTTCGTCATGTTATGAACCTGGAGAAAGAGGTCTGTTTTTGAATAACAAGTCTGGTTATGAATTGACTTGTTTTGTGGCGGATGAGATTAATTCTGGGTTTAGTTATCCAGACACATTGCTTCATGCTGATCCCAATCCATTCTGTATTGCAAATAGCATTCTTGAATCAGGTTGGATTTTTGGTCGAAAAGGAAATTGGGAATCCATTTTGTCTGTTACACATTCCGGTGTGTTATCTGTTTATTTGTTTAAGCAAGAAGATGTGGATAATCTAGGTTGGAAATATCTTAGTGAACATAATGGTTATTTAGTTCGTTATGATTTAAGATTAGATGATTTGAAATTATTAAAAGATACACTTTATTATCCTCCAACAACGGCAATGAGGAACATTCATATGTTTCCGCCATATGAGAAAGTCAAAACTCATTAGAATGTTTTTATGGTAAAAACGAGTGAATTATGAACGCCTTGAATCGTAACGCTTTTAGTGATAGGACTTTGATGGCTTTTTCGTTGACCGAGTTGCTGGTAGTCCTTGTGATCATTGGGATTCTGGTGTTGGTTGCGATGCCGAACCTGATGCCGTTGATCTCAAGGGCGAAGGCGACCGAGGCCCAACAGCAGCTTACATTCCTACATTCGTTGGAGAAGAGCTATTTCTACACCTATTCACGATATTCCGATGATTTGGAGGAACTTGGGTTTGAACAGGCTGTTCTTGTGACGGATGGCGGGAACGCCAATTATCGCATCGAGGTCGTGGAGGCTGGCGAGAACGGCTTCAAGGCTCAGGCGGTCTCAGTGGTTGACTTTGACAAGGACGGGGTCTTTAACGTTTGGGAGATTGACCAGGACAAGAACCTGAAGGAGACGGTGAAGGACTGATGTGATGTTGAGGCTGCTTTCCATATTCCCACTTACGGTTATGATGGTTTCTGATGCGAGGAGCCGTACGGTGTCATCCTGGTGGCTGTCGGCTTCGTGATGATCGCGATGTACCTCCCGATGTTCAAATTGGGGATGACCATTAGTTAGGACTTGTGAATATACCGCCTTGAATCATTACAAGCTGGGGCGAAAAGTTCCCTCGCTTACAGAACGCTTTCATGTTACTGTGCCACAGACGTGGGTGAGGGCACGCTATGGCTGAAAAAGTAAAAGCCTAAAGCTATAGTTTTTCAGTCAAGGTGCCACCAGGGTGGATCACAGTGGCTGTGTGGCTGAAGGTGTTTTGTAAGAAATCATACGCATCGAATTCGGCTTTCAACGCATTCGGAATCGCACTCATGAGTGGGGGGAGGTATAAAACTTCACCTTTACAAACACTATAAAGCCCAAGTTCGGTTTTTATTGCTAACTTTACAGACGGTTGAAGAACATTATTGTTTTTCAACCGTTTAGTTATTGTTGAAAACTTTACAACACAATGTTTGGGCATTTTACTCATTTTGATTCGTCGTGATTCTGGTCTAAATTTGACAGTGCTGATGACCGGTAATGCCGGCATCGCGATAAGCCGAAACACTAAAGCGACACAATAACTACTGAATATGCTATACCAGAAAAGAATCAATAAAATCATAGGTGACATCGACAAGTTCTTCGACACGATCGACCAGGCCTTGCTGATTTTCGGTGAGGGGGTGAAGAACTATCTTTATACTAATGTCGAGGCGTTCAAAGGGAATCTTCAGACGATGACCCGGCTGGAGAACGAGGCGGAACTCCTTCGCAGGGAGATCGAGGCCGGACTTTACAGGCAGTCAAGTCTTGTGAGGCTTAGAGGAGACATCATGCGTCTTCTGGAGGCCTTGGACCACATCATCGACACCTTGAACGACAATCTGTTCCAGTTCGAGATAGAGAGGCCGTTCATTCCAGTGGAGTTGAATGCGGATTTCTTGAAACTCACTGAGTTGTCCATTCAGGCTGTGGAGACGGCCATTCCAGCGGCCAAGGCCTATTTCAGGACTTCGGACAGTATCACCGAGAAGGTTCACAGGGTCTATTTCTACGAAAAGGAGGCGGACAAGCAGGCCAAATCCCTCAAGAAGAAGGTTTTCCATACGATGGACGAATTAAGGCTCAGCCAGAAGTTCCATCTGCGCTACTTCGCACTCCACATCGAGGAGATTTCAATGGAGGCCGAGAAAGTGGCTGACCAGCTGTCGGTTATGTCAATCAAAAGAAGCATCTGATGACAATGACGGTGTTCATACTCTTTGTCATCATCCTGACAGGATGGTTCTCGGTGACGGATCTGCCCGTTGCTCTGGCACCTGCCGGAACCTGCCACACTGTGGCCAGACGGTTCCGTGTCCCGGGAATAATGCTTCTGCTGTTTGTCGGGATCGGCCTTTCCCGTCCTGTGTCTCCTCAGCTTGTTCCCGGCAGGGATTACGCTGTGGTGATCTTCGCCGCGACCTTGGCGGTAGTGGCCGTCAGGATATTCATAAAGGACGCTTCCATAGTGTTTTCTCTTGCCGGAGCGATAGCCGGGACGCGGATGCTCCAAAGCGGTTCGTCGGCTATCAAGTGGTCGGTGCCGCTTTCGTGGCTGGCCGCGGTCATATTCACAATCCTTATCGCCATCATTCTTTGCAAGGTAATCTCTGCGATTTCGTCAAGGTCTGATTGTCATCTGCTTACGAAGATGAACAGGATGGGGCTGGCGATGACGATCGCGGCCTCGGCGCTGATGCTTGCCATAGGGTTCAACCTTGGAGGGCTTGTTCCGTCGGTCTCAACGTTGGAATTCCAACTGTTGGTGTTTGCCGCTGTTGCCATAGCCATATGTTTGCTGGTAAAGGGCGAGGCCGGAGCCAACTCGCACAGACTTATGGAGAGGTGCTTCGATATCAATGCCGAGGCCGCTTTGGCGATGACGCTTGCCACCGCGCTTGTCACCTTGATCTTCTCTTTCGATTTGAGGATCGGGAATATTCAATTGAAAGCCACTCCTTTGGCTCCGGGGCTTCTGATGTTGGCTGGGCTTGCCGGCTGCGAACTGGCTCAGAACAAGGAGGTCAATTGGATGCCACTTGCCTCCAAGATCGGTACGGACGCGCTTTTGACTCCGCTTCTGGCGATGATTCTCGCCTGTCTTATCTCTGGTATGATACATCCGAACCTGTTCTCCTTGGTGAACGCCCAGGTCGGGCTCCTCATTATGCTTCTCGCCCTTGTCTCGGGCGGTCTGACGGTCATGTCGTTCCTTTATCTGCGCGCATCGAAAACCTCCGGCAGGACTCTTCGTGAAATGGACGATGAACTGAACGAGAACCGCCGGGCAATCAACGAGATGGAGATCAAGACGATGCAGGCGGAGAATGAGAACCTGCACAACCTGCTGGATCTCAAGCGCAAGGAACTCGTCAGCGTGGCGATGAACCTGAGCGAGCAGAAAGAGTTCATGGACGGACTCTACGAAAAGGTCAAACAGGCTCAGGCGGAGATGGAACCGGAGAAGAAGGACGAACTTCTTCACGAACTCCGCACCGATCTCAATCTCAGAAGGAATTTCTCCAACGAGATAGATAGTTTCTACGCTCAGGTCGAGACCCTTCACAAGGATTTCACGACCCGGATGACCGAACGGTTCCCACAATTGACAAAACAGGAGAGACGCCTGGCTATGCTGCTAAGGCTCGGTTTCTCCACGAAATATATAGCCACATTGATGAATATAGCTCCGACGAGTGTCGAGATCGGCAGGCACAGGCTCCGCGCGAAGCTTGGCCTGGCCAGAGGGCAGAATCTGACGGAATTTGTCAAAACTATATAACCAAGTTTATTAATCGCTTAATGTTGTAAAGTATGAAAAGAGTTGTTTTTGTTTCTCTGGCAGCCTTTCTGGCAGTCTCGTTGTCCGCCCAGACAACGGACACGAAGAAGGATTCAGAGGTTGAACTGAACCAGTATGGTCAGCAGGTGAACTCCATTCCGGGACAGGTAAAGATCCAGGACGGAATCATGGTGCTGGACGCCAAGAAGATCGACTACAAGATGTGGTTCGACATCCGTGTGCAGGGCGACGCCGCTGTCTTTTTCGGAGGTCCGGACTTCACTTCTTCCCAACTTGACGGGAAGGATAATCCTAACCACATCGGAAACGGAATGTCCATCCGCCGTGCCCGTTTTGCCGTCAAGGCCCAGCTGGACAGGAACTGGTACGGAGAGATTGACACTGACTGGGCTGATGGAATATGTGAACTCAAGGATGCCATTCTGGCCTATAATGGAGTGCCCGGGCTTGAGATCAAGGCAGGTAATTTCAAGGAGTCTTTCTCCATCCAGCGCAACACCACATCCCGTTACCTTATGTTCATGGAACGCCCGATGGTGACCTCGCTCGCACCGTCAAGGCATCTGGGGCTGAATCTGACATATTCAAACAAATGGTTCTGGTTTGCCGGCGATGTGTTCGGACCTGAGCTCAAGGGAGCCGAAGAGGCCACGGCCATGAAGGACAACAACAAGGATCTTGGCCGCAACGCAGGCCTGTCCTACACGGGGAAAGTAGTCTTCCGTCCTCTCTATAAGTGTTCGGAGTCGGCTCTTCATCTTGGCGGAGCGATATCCTACCGTGAGCCGAAGGTCACATCCACCGACGCTTACGGAGCCGCGCGCTACAGCAGCCGCAACTCTACGAGCATCAACAGGAAGAAGTACCTCGACACCGATGTCATCACAGGTCTTGACCATGAGCTTGCCTGGACCGCAGAGCTTGCCGGTTTCTACAAAGGGCTGCGCTATGAGGGCGCCTACCTCACCCGCGGGGCTTTTCTGGACAAGAAGATCAACAACCTCGGAACCCAGTGGGCCGACGGTTGGTACGCGCAGGCTTCCTATCTTCTTTTCGGCGGTCGTCAGAACTACGACTACGATGGCGCCAAACCGACCAGAATCACTCCTGGGCGCTCCTGGGGTGATGTCGAACTTGCCGTGCGTTATGAATATTGCGACTTCAACACCGCTGACTACTTCGGAGGAAGCGCGGAGGCGTTCAGTTTCGGGATCAACTTCTACCCGACCAAGAACGTGAAGTTTGTCATCAACTACCAGTACAACAACAATGACCGCTATGCCAACGGCAAGGGCAAGCTGTTCGTTGGTCACGACGCCGCCGGCAATCCTACCAAGGACTACACCAAGGTAGTAGAGGGCGCCGGCAAGGCCGGGGTTGACTACCATATGCTCGCGATGCGTTTCCAAGTCGCTTTCTAATTGATTTATAAAATATTATGAATATGAAAAAGATAGCATTGTTTTCGGCGTTGGCTCTCATTCTCGCCGGATTCGCCTCCTGCGTTGAGGATAAGATTTACGATGTGGCCAGCATTTCCGACATAAAGAACACCGTTGCCTACACAGAGGATGACGCCGTGACGGTGACGGCGAAAGTCACCGCTCTGGTGGAGATCACAAAGGTTGAGTTGCTGTACAAGGCGGGGACAGAAGCGGAAAAGACTGTTTCTATGACCGGAATGACAAATGATGCGGGCGTGTACCAAGGAACTATCCCAGCCGCCCCGGTCGGCACAAAGGTCGTCTATCACATTGAAGCGAGCACAGACGGGAACACTGAATGTTCTCCGGAGGTCTCCTACACCGTCGGTGAGGTTCCGATCGACTACACTGGCCTGGCTCTGAACGAGCTCAACGGCAACGACAAATTCATCGAGATCTACAACAAAGGGAAAGAGGACATCCATATTAAAGGAATATCCATCCAGAAGGACGGCAAGGATGTCTGGACGGCTCCTTCCGCCATCCTTAAATCAGGAGAGTTCGTTCTCCTTTACAGCACCGATGTCCAGGCCGATCACGCAGAGCATCCGGATGGCTATTTCTTTGGCTCAGGCCTTTCCGCCAAGAAGGCTGTCAAGGTGGAACTGTTCGACCCTAAAGGCGGAAGTCTGGACTGCTTCAATCTCGTGAACTTCGTCAAGAAGGCAAGCGCGTCCTACAGCCGTGTTCCTGACGGGACAGGGGCTTGGTACTTCACTTCCGCCACCCCGGCCGCCAAGAACGCCAACGAGACCGCTGACAAAGTCGAAGGTTTGGAATAGAATTATAGATAATGCCCACAAAGTCACGTGATTCGGAGCGAAGCGACCGAAGGGGTTCGGGGAAACCTTTCCCCGTGCCCCTCAGGGGCTGTCGCGAAGCGACTGGGGGTTGGATGAAAAGTGCGCGAAGCGCGAAGCGCGAAGCGACAGAAGGGGTTTGGTGAATCCTTTCCCCGTGTCCATAGGGGCTGTCGCGAAGTGACTGGGGGTATGCATTAATGGAATTAATATATTCATAAATAATTGATTGCTATGGCAAAAGAAGAAATGAAGATTGGCGAGATCTCTAAGCCTCGCTTCGAGTTCCGCTCGTTTGGACAGTGCTTCTGTGAGGCACACAAGAGGATGGCGCGTCTGTCCGTTCCTGTTCCTGAGAAGGTCTGGGAGCGCTCAAGCGACGAGATTTACATCATCTCGCGCAAGAACGACATCAACAACACCAAGATCCGAGACGGCAAGATGGACATCAAGACCTACGTCCAGACCGTCGATGGCCTTGAGCAGTGGAATCCGTTGATGAAGGGCGAGTTTCCTATCAGCGCCAAGGTGCTTGAGGAGGAGGTTTTCCCTGCCTTTATGGTTGAGATGCCTAAACTGACGAAGGACACCTACACCTACGAGGAGTTCATCGCGATGGTGAAGGCCAACCCTGACCTCGCCGCCGTGCGTGTCCACAAGCAGCGTTTCGGCTATATGGTCAACGACACGATCTGCGAGGTCGGCAACGTGCTCATCAACGGGGCCAAGGTCGTGACCATCAACAGCGAATCGACAGAGATCGAGGACATCAAGAAGACCATCAAGGATGTCGGTCTTGAGGGCGTGGAGAACATCAACTACCTCCAGGCTATCAAGCGTGTTATCGGAATGATTGACAAACCTCTTGCAAACGAATAGATTATGGCACAGGAAATCGAAAGGAAATTTTTGGTGAACGGCGACTTCAAGTCGGATGCGTTCAAGGCTACAAGAATCACTCAAGGCTACCTCAGCAGTGTTCCGGAAAGAACTGTACGCGTGCGTGTGAAGGGTGACAAGGGATTCATCACCATCAAGGGAATCGGCAATGCCAGCGGCGCGAGCCGTTTCGAGTGGGAGAAGGAGATTCCTGTCGAGGATGTGAAGGCTTTGCTGGAGATCTGCGAGCCGGGTGTCATTGACAAGACCCGTTACCTTGTGAAGGCCGGGGAGCACACCTATGAGGTGGATGAGTTCTACGGTGACAATGAGGGACTTACGGTGGCCGAAGTGGAACTTTCCGACGAGAACGAGGCTATCGACAAGCCGTCCTGGCTCGGTGAGGAGGTCACCGGCGACGCCAAGTACTACAACTCGATGCTGATGAAGAATCCTTACAAGAACTGGAAGTAGGGTCTTTGATTGGTGAGCCTGTCGAAGTGACCTTCAAAGCACAAAAGTTCAATTTAAAATATTCACGAATATGTCAGACCCTCTGGATATGAACAACTACCGCCTCGAAAAGCTTCCGAAGATGCAGAAAAGCGGCTTCGAGATCTGGATGGCGCGTCTCGGCGGCCCGCTCGCCATACTTGCCTTTGTCCTTATCTACTGGTTCGGACATTTCGGCTTCATCGACAGCCTCACCGCTGAATCCGTGTCGGGAAAGGCCCTGGCACGGCTGAACGAGATAGGCCTGCCCGCGTTCATAAGGTCCAACTATGCGATGTTGGCCATATTCACGGCGGGCCTTATCCTTTGGATGACCGAGGCGATACCGAACTATCTCACCTCGCTGATCATCATCCTGCTCATCGTCCTCTGCGGTGTCACGACCCAGAAGGAGGCCTTCGCCCAGCTGGGACATCCGGTGATGTGGCTGAATATCCTTTCCTTCGTGCTCGCTTCGATGCTTGTCAAGACCAGGTTCGCCAAACGCCTTGCGATGTGGTTCGTGATCAAGTTCGGCAAGACCGCTAAGGGAGTCCTGTGGAGTTTCCTCATAATCAACATCGTGCTATCGATGTTCATCTCCGCCACGACCGTCAAGGCCACGATAATGCTTCCGATCTTTATGGTTGTCTGCGCCATCTACGGAGCGTCTGACGGTCACCGAAACAATTTCGGGCGCAACCTCGTGATCCAGAATCTGTTCCAAGTGAACATCGGAGCGAATGCCTTCTACACCGGAAGCGGCGCCCACCTGTTGGCCATCTCCTTGATCTTCGGCGCCGCCGGGGAGAGCCGGTTCGGTTACTCGGACTGGCTGGTGTCCTGCGGCCCGATGAGTTTCCTGATTCTGATCATCGGTCTTCTGATGGGGATGTACGTGTTCTTCCCGATGAAGAAGGACGAGCAAAAGCCTCAGATTGACGGCGGTCTGGAGCGTCTGAAAACCGAACTGGACGCGATGGGCAGGATGACCGTCGAGGAATGGAAGGCCGTTGGAATATTTATGGGTGTCCTCATCCTTTGGTGTACTGACAGCCTGCACGGGATTGACGCAACGACCGTGGCCTTCATCGGTGCCGTGATCGCCCTGATGCCGGGAATCGGGGTCGTGAAATGGAACGACGTTGACATCCCGTGGCATCTGATGCTGTTCTCCGCAGGAGCCTACACCTTGGGAGCCGGCTTGAACATCACCGGTCTGCCCGGCACGATGGTAAACGCGGCCTTCGACTCAATGGGCATCACCGACAACACTCCGTTTTGGGTGCTGTACGTCATCCTGACGTTCCTGATGATGTACTCAGGTCTGGTTTTCCAATCCAAGACCATCAGGACGATGATCTTCGTGCCGATCGCGATGGGCATAGCCGAACGGTTCGGCTATCCGGTCATCAGCCTCGCGCTTCCTGTCTCGATGCTGATCGAGCACGTCTATGTGCTGCCGTTCAACAGCAAGCCTGCCGCCCTCCTGTACAACACCAACCAGTACAGTATGACGGATGCCTTCAAGTTCGGCATCACGATGATGACCATCTCCTGGCTGATAATCCTCCTTTGGGGCGAGACCGTCCTCAAATGGCTCGGCATCACCCCGGGTTTGTTCTTTGTGGGATAATTTGTTATATTCGCAAATGTATGCCTAGGCTTTTTTGAAAGCCGCATCGTTATGGCGGACGGTGAAGAATGAGGCGGTTTTTTGTTATGATCGAGATTGACACCAGAATCCACGACCGCTACTCGATAGAGCTGAAAGTCGGCTTCGTCACCCGCAAGAAACTGCGGATGAACGACTTCTCTCTGGCGATGTGGTTCTTTGTGCCCGGCAGTCTCGACATCAACAGGGCCACCTATCCAAAGGATATGTTCTACCAGGATGTCAAGTCGAACATCCGCCTCATCACCCCTGTTTTCCTGCTCCGCGAGATAGTGGAAGGCCCGGCGTTGCCTCTTCGCAACATCCGCGAAGCGTTCATCCAGATGGCGTCCAACCCGACCCGGACCCTGATCTCTGAATATGAATATCAGATCAAGATGTTCGCGGCCATCGTCAAAAGCGCCCTGCGCGATGAATTGGCGCACATCAAGCAGAACCGCATCGGCTCGGACACGGAGACCCTGTGCGACGGCTTCATCCGCAACGCCGGAAAAATCTGTGATGAATATGTCGGACTGCGCACCATCATCAACGCTCCGACCGTTCCAGAGGGCGTGATGAGGATGTACCTTTCCGGGGACGAATTCATCTGCGACATCACCTGCAAGCATATTCTTGAACTCATCGAGTGGCTGAGAGGCAGGAAGTTGGATGAGTTGGCCGGCAAGGCGACGGCGCTTTACCGCAGGATCGGGAAGCATATGAGGCAGCTCGGCTACCCGGAGATCCGGAAAGATGACCGGCTGCACAACCGCATATTCATTCATCGCTTCAGCATCCTGAAAAAGTACATCGAGAGCGACCTTTACCTCCGCGCTCCTAAGCGGCGGGACGGGGTGATCGTGGAGCAGCTTTATTTCAGCATCGCCGCCGGTCTAGCGATGTTGTTCGCAACCGTGGTGAGCTTCGCCTTCCAGAAGAAGTTCGGCTCGCTGACCCTTCCGCTGTTTATCGCTCTCATTATCAGTTATATGCTGAAAGACCGCATCAAGGAGCTGATGCGTTACTATTTCGCCCACCGTGTCGGCAGCAAGTACTTCGACAACAAGGCGAAGATCATCCACAAGGACACCGAGCTCGGCTGGCTGAAGGAGGGCGTGGACTTCATCGAGCCGGAAAAGGTTCCCGCCGATGTGATGACCCTTCGCAACAGCTCGCACCTCACCGAGGTCGAGAGCGGCAACGTCACCGCCGAGAAGATCATCCTCTACCGCAAGTCCGTCCACATCGACAGGGACAAGCTTCAGGCTAATTCTGAATATTCCTTCAGCGGCATCAATGACATCATCCGCCTGAATGTCACCAATTTCATCAAGAAGATGGACGATCCGAGCGTCCTGATGCGCACCCTCGACGACGATGGATCCATCCAGACCGTTGATTGTGACCGTGACTATTACCTAAACCTCGTCCTCCAGTACCAGTACGACAACACCACCGAGTTCAAGCGCTTCCGCATCGACCTCTCCCGCGACGGCATCAAGTCGATCGAGGAGGTCGGGTGATGCTTATTCGTTAACTTCCATTGGGAAAGGTTATTGTTGTGAGAGGTGCCTTTCAGAACAAAAGGAATTTATCCTTATTAGGAGCCTCTGATTTGCGAATTTTTTCTTTAATGCGGTTTTTCTTCATGTAAACTGCGCTTTTGCTTGGTAGATTAAAAATCCGCAGAATAATCGCGGCATCGAAACGGGCGACAACACAACTGAAGAATCTGATGTCTGTCTCATCCAGCAGATTGTGGAATTCGTTACGGAACTGTGTCATGATGCCACCATAGAGTTTGTTCAATTCCACTTCAAAACGCCTCTGCCCCACATCGTCTACATTGATCCCTCCAATCATGGCAGCAATTCTATCGTAAACCTCCGCTCTCAATCCATACGGTTTTAATCCTTTGTTTCGAGCTGAATATAGGATATCAGCCAATTTCATCAGCCAAGATCCTTGGGACAAGTATAGTTCCAAATAATTCTTTTTGATGATATCATAGTCAGCCTTGATTTGTGCGATGGATTTGTCTGCCTCATCCAATCTCACATCGGCTGCCTCTTTCAATATAAGAATCTGCCTGCGTTCCTCTTCTGCCCTACGGGCTCTTCTGTAAAATAATGTTCCTATACTTAGAATTACAATTAAGGAGACCATCACATAGCAAATGGTCCAGAAATGATGAATAATCAACTCCTTTTCCCTTTCATGACTTTGTTCCAGATAATAATTCTTCTGTGCGACGGAAGAGGATTGAATTTGCATTTTAAGAGCCTTCGCATCAAAGTCTTGTGTGGATTTGACAAGATAGTCGAAAGCCAGTCCATTTTCTCCGTTCAATCTGTAGATGCGTCCCATGCAGTAATTAAATTCAGTACTTTCTCCTTGCCCTTTTTTCTGAAGCTCTGATATAATTCTTTTCGAGTCGTTCTTTCTGCCAACCATATCTAGCAAGTATGCGTAGGCACATTCTTGATTTAGACTAAGGATGTCATGATCCCCAGACAACCTTATCGCTTCCTCAAACAACCCTAAAGCTTTCTTTTCATCTGCCAACTGACCAAAAGATAGCAAAAGACCGTATGCTGCCATGCTATAAGCTCTATAATATAGGGGGAATGACTCATCATTGATTATTTTCCGAAAAAGAGAATCAGCGGCATGATAGTCCATCATGCTGACATAGTTTTTTGCCTTATTGACTTCCATCATCCGCACGAAGTCATCATCACCGGATTCTTTGAAACAAACAATTGCCTTATCATAGCAGTCATTGCATTCTGAATAATTATAGGTATTAGTATAGGATAGAGCGATGTCTGAATAGACAAACCCCACAAATTTTCTGTTTTTTACTTTATCGGCATGTTCCAGTGCTTTGGAAAATGTTACAACTGCCTTATCATATTCGTTAGCGGCATTTTGGATTCGACCAAGGTAACATAATGATTTGAATCTGTCATCCGGAGATCCATGACGTTCATAATACTTGACAGCCTGAGTGATGATACGAGAATCTGTGACAACGACATGATTTCTGTCTAGAGCCATTGAATATAGCAATGAATATAGGGCTTTAGATGCTCTTCCATTTATTCTCAGTGTGTCTATAGATTCCATTATTGTCAACGCACTGTCGGGCTTGACCCACATCAAAGACTCTGCGGAAGCTAATGCCTCTTTCGTTTCCTTGTTAGTACAATAAGTAAGCATCAATGGCAAAAGTGTAATGCCTATTATTCTGGAAAGGTGCATACTGTTTTGATTTTTATTTATAAAAATACTAACTATGTAATTCATGTCTTTTGCCATAGAATTCAGCGATCATTTTAAGGCAGGCCGCCCCACAATCTGTCGCGTCACGCTGACGACAGACAGGATGATGCCTATGCAGACCCATTAGAACCTGAACACACCCGAGTCAACATCCGAGTTCTCAAGGCTCTTGGCGGAGTGGTTCTCCTTGCCGCGCTGGAAGAACCATGAGATGGTGAAGCCGAACTCGCGGTTCTTGGTGCGAAGGTTCGTCTGTGTCACGTGGCGGACCGGAGCGAAGGAGACCGTCTCGTTGGAGTACTTGTCGTCGTAGAACGGGAACAGGCACTGGGCTCCGAACTGCCAGTTCTTCCATCCATAGGTCAAGGACAGGTACGACACCTTCTCCAAGCCCTTGCGGTACAGTCCGTCCAGCATCTTCCCGCCGAAAGTCTGACGGCATGACAGTGACCAGTTGCCCCAGACAGCGGATGCGTTCAGATAGACCGGGAAGAACCAGTCGCTGAAAGCCTCACCGGAGGAGGTCTCCTTGATTGTCTGGCGGTCAGCGGAGACATCCACTCCAAGGCGCAGCCACTTCCAAGGGATATATGTCACAATCATATTCATACCCGCCTCGGAGAAACGGTGGGCGTTCCGCGTCTCCAGATACCAAGCATCACCGTCCTGCACGAACGCGTCATAGAGGAAGCCTGCGGTGCGGTTGTAGTGCGCGTCGGTCTGGACAATCAGCTTCCGTGGAATGTTATAGGAATATATAAGCCTCGACTGGTAGCCGGTGCTGTTGTGCACTTCCGCATTTCCCCTGCGGTAGAAGTTCTCCATGATCAGAATCCTGTTGCCGGACATCTGTTGTATGTCAGGCATCGAGGTCTCCGAGTCAAGACGCAGACGCAGCATATTCCTCTTATTCAACCTATAAGACAAGAGCACTGTCGGAGAAAAGGCGAATCTCGAAAAGCCGTCGTCACCGGCCTTCATGTTGTTCTCCGCCCCGAGGCTCACACGGTACGAGAACGAGCCGTGGCGTGAGGAATATTCCCCGTAAAGCCTCTGCCGTCCGGTCCGCACGTTCGTCACGCCGCTTCCCGAAAGGTCGCTCCGCAGAAAACCGAACGCTCCCCTGTACCCGGCGTTGAACGTCCGGTTCTCCTTGGCGTATGACCATACCAGCTCTCCGATGACGGAGTTCTTTCTGGTTCTCAAATCCAGCAAATCCTCAAAAGCATCGGTCTCGGACGTGAAAGCGTTCTGGTCATTTGAATATGATGTCGCGGTCACATCAGCCATCAATGTGCTCGTCTCGGAGAGAGTCTTCTCGAAATAAACATCCACCGTTGGCTTCATGGTGGTGACATCGTTGCTCGCCACCCCAGAACGAGTGTCTTTCAGACCATTAAGGGCAAAATCGATGTATCTGTCGCGACTCATCTTGTTATTAAAGAATGAATAGTCAGCCGAAATCTGGAGCATATAGTCACCAGGCTTTCCGTTCAGCCACGCCACACCGCCGCTGTACTGGTTTCCCCATTCCCGCTGCTTTTGGGAATATTCATACTTATATTCATCACCCCCGAGCCGGTAGGAGAACTCGCCGGTCTCCTCATCCCAGACCTTGCGCTTGTGGTTGAAATGACCCTCGAGGTTGACTGTCAGCTTGTTGTTCCCGCTCACCCGGCTGAGAGCCACATCGCCGTGGGAGTACATCTGCCCGACCCTCGTATAGACGCTCCCGTTCCAGCCAGTGTCAAGCCGTGAGGTCACCACGTTCAGCACCACGTCCGCCATGTCCATGTACCGCACAGGAGGCACATCGTAGAAGTCTACCTTCTTGATTTTCGAGGCCGGGATCAGCTGCAAGTCCGTGTCAGTTGATTTGATGCCGTTGATCAGGATGAGGATTTTCTTGCCGGCCAGAGTCGCCAGCGTGTTGCTCTGCTTGTCGATGAGCAGGTTAGGAATCGTCGCTACAAGTTCCCGTCCGTCCCTGGCCGCCTTCACCTCCGCCGCCGAGAAAAAGTGCGTCGTCCTGTCAACCTTATATGTTATGTTTCCCTCCGTGATGACCGACGCCGAGAGGATCTCCGTGATCACGCTGTCAGGCTGCTGCGCGTGGACCGGCAATAATGAGACTGCTGCAAAAATGGTGATTAACAAACTCTTTTTCATACGGTTATTATTTAAAACAAATTATTGGTTATCTTTTCTCCTTTGTACTTCATCCTTGCCAAGATAGAAAAATAATATCTTGAAACAAAATCATAAAGTACCATCTAAACTTTTGGCACAGATGGATGAATGTGATAGAAGAATTGCCAAACATAATGTGTGAAAAGATATCCTCCAAAAGCGCATGATTTTTTAACGTTTTAACTTGCTGCAAAGTTAGATGTGTTTGATGTTGTTTTCATAAAATATTACCTAACTCTTGAATGCCAAAAAATTGTCTTTCTGATGCTTTCTAAGGTTGTTTTTAAGTATGAAGTAAGATTATATTCTAACACGGTTTTTGTTAATATCTTGATATTTAGTACATTATGTGAATTATGGGTTAAATTCAAATTTATTATGTCGAGTTATCTCTTGGATATGAATTCATTACATAGATAGTGGATCTTAATTTCAGCCAATGCGTGCTCTGTAACGTAAGGTTTATGACACGATTCTTTCAGCGACTGGTCGCTGTACTGCCGTCAGACTATCGGCGGGAAGATGCTGGACGGACTGTACCGCAAGGGCTTGGAGAAGGTGTCGTACCTGTCCTTGACCTATGGATGGAAGAACTGGCAGTTCGGAGCCCAGTGCCTGTTCCCGTTCTACGATGACAAGTACTCCAACGAGACTGTCTCCATCGCTCCGGTCCGCCACGTGACACAGACTAACCTTCGCACCAAGAACCGAGAGTTCGGCTTCACCATCTCATGGTTCTTCCAGCGCGGCAAGGAGAACAACTCCGTCAAGAGCCTTGAGAACTCGGATGTTGACTCGGGTGTGTTCAAGTTCTGACATAAATTCCACGTGGTCTCACGCGCGAGACGTTCACAAATTAGTACAAAAGTCCGAACATCCATAGAGGGATACGGTTGCCGTAGCCGGTCTCGATGCCGTCAATGCCAAGGTAACTTGTCGGGATGTCCGCGATCTGTTCAAAATTTTTATTGTCGCCACCTATCTCAAACAGATAGTCGCCATTTACAAGAAAATCTCCTTTTGCCGGCATCTGCACGGAACACACCGCTGACAGTTGGTTGATGAAGAATGTTTCGCGCATGGTTCCGATGTTGATCTTCGGCGAAAACGCATACATAAGATTGGTGTTCCCGAGATAGATTTTCTCAGGATTGACCAGTCTTTTGTAATTCTTAAGTTCCGTTGTGAGAAGGTTTAGGATTTCTGCCTCATCAAGTTTATAGAGAAGAGAGAGGAGTGTGTTTCTGGTTGTGCTCATTGACGAAGCCAGTTTCTCCGTGTTGGGTTGCAGTGGAACATTCTCGGCGATGATCATGAACAGTTTCTTGCATTTGTCGATGGTGGGGTAGGACACTTTCTCCACGGCTGGAAGGTCGCTTTCCACAACAAGTTTGACCACGTTCTGCAACATAGTCAAAAAATCGTCGCCTCCCTCCTTATAGAAAGGATATACTCCATAATGAAGGTATTTGTCAAATTCTCGTAGAACTTTAAGGCGTGACACAATGTCCAACGCTATCGCGCTGTGGTTGGAAAGAATATCTTCAAGACCATATGCCGGGATGTCAATAGTGCCGTCATATTCGAGAAATTCACGGAAAGACATTCCTTTAAGAATATATGGAGTCTGCCGTCTGGACATATCCACGATAGAATTGTCCAGTTCAAGCATCGAAGAACCAGTGTAGATAACTCTAAGGTCAGCATATTGGTCATAGAGGTTTTTGATTATACGGCTCCAGTCTTCGTTTTTATGCACTTCGTCGATGTAGAATTCGTTGATTCCACGATTGTACAGAAATCCTATCAGTTCCTGAAGAGAGTGCGTTTTGAACCAAAGATGATCCAATGAGATGTAGATTGTGTCATCAGGATTGGTGTACTTCTCCTTTATGCGCTGGATAAGCATAGTTGTCTTTCCCACCCCTCGCTCGCCTCTGATGCCGATGATTCTGGCCTTCCAATTAATCTTATTGTACAAGTAACGTTTGAAATCGAGCGATACTTGTGATAACTTGCTGTGATAAAATTCAATGAGAGGGCGAATGTCTGAAAGTTCCATATCAATCATTTTAGATGACAAAAATAAAAACATTTTTGCAAAAATG
>ERZ1034984.1260-NODE-1260-length-24732-cov-25.289906_pt1 | contig 24732 bp, 15 predicted proteins | sample MGYA00520589_ERZ1034984 | MGnify/ENA primary metagenome ERZ1034984 (study PRJEB33766, sample SAMN09781790) | gut metagenome | biome: gut microbiome | host: Homo sapiens | place: Madagascar | study: EMG produced TPA metagenomics assembly of the PRJNA485056 data... | reverse complement strand
TTCGGCACCAACGACCTGACCCAGATGACCTTCGGCTTCAGCCGTGACGACGCTGCCAAGTTCCTGACTGCTTACTACGACAACAAGATCTACGAGAGCGATCCGTTCCAGCACCTGGATCAGATCGGCGTCGGCAAGCTGGTCAAGATGGCTGCTGCTGATGGCCGCGCCACCAACCCGAACCTGGGTCTGGGCATCTGCGGCGAGCACGGCGGCGACCCCAGCAGTGTTGAGTTCTGCCACAATGTTGGTCTGGACTACGTCAGCTGCTCTCCCTACCGTGTTCCCATCGCCCGCCTGGCCGCTGCGCAGGCAGCAATTAAAAATCCCCGCGCTTAAGTCACGAAGATTTTTACAATTAAATGTGGATTACGATAAGGCTCGTTCTTGTCGAAATTCGCGTGGCTGCGTGCTTTGGCCGAAGCAATGGAAAGACCTGACAGTTAAGGTCGTTCTATAAATCATAGCAAGCCCCTAATCGCTGTACTACAGTGATTAGGGGCTTTTTTTATGCAAAAATGCCCTTTGGGTACATTTTAAGCAAAAAGTACAAGATTTTTGGGTACATTTTTGGGGTCAAATCGGGGTACTTAAGGGCTATCAAATAACTGCACAGGAGTACGCAGCATGATGAAGAAAGTATCACCTGCTTGCAGAGCAAGCAAAGAGGAAACTATTCCAATAAATAAATTGCATCCCTTTTCTAATCATCCGTTCCACGTCCGCCATGATCTGGAATTCAGTGAATTGGTAGACAGTATTTCGGAGAGTGGCATCATTACGCCCATCATCGTCAGACCGAAGGTTGGTGTCGGCTATGAAGTGATAAGCGGACATCGCCGGTGGGAGGCTTGCAAAGAACTCGGCATCGAAAGTATCCCTGCCAGAGTGGAATACATAGGCGATGACGAAGCAACGATCCTGATGGTCAACAGCAATATCCAGCGCGAGCACGTGTTGCCAAGTGAGAAAGCATTTGCTTATAAAATGCGCATGGAAGCACTAAAAAGAACGGCAGGACGTCCAAGCAAAAATTCGTGTCAAGTTGGCACGAATTTCCGAGCAGACAAAGCAGTGGCAGAAAGTACCTCGGAAAGCGCAAGAACCGTACAACGCTATATCCGCCTGACTAACCTGATTCCATCCATTCTGCAAATGGTTGATGATGGTCGTATCGCATTCAACCCAGCGGTTGAAATCTCTTACATGACGGAAGAACACCAGACATGGCTCAAAGAAGAAATGGATATGTGTGATGCCACACCATCCCTCGTTCAGTCACGAACACTAAAGGATATGAGCCGAAATGGAACGCTGACGGAGAATTACCTGCATACCCTGCTGACAGAAGAAAAGCCGAACCAACGGCAAAAGTTCTTCCTGAATCAGTCTGATGTGCAGCAGTACTTCCCATCCAGCTATACACCGCAGCAGATGCAGAATGTCATCATTTCGCTGTTGCGGAATTGGGAACACAAGCGCTCCAGCCGCCAGCGACCACAACGCGAAGAAGAACTAGAAAGATAAATAAAAAATACAATATGTAACAGCTTACGGAATGTAGTTTTGTGAGCTTTCTTAACTGCACCCATTTTTGGCAGGAGAAGTGAGATGCAATACGAATATTTTTACGGCACACAAGCCGAGCAGTTCTCTTTTTACCGCATACCCAAAGCGCTATTTACAGAGCCAAACTTCCGAGAACTGTCCACTGATGCCAAGGTACTGTATGGGATTCTGCTGGATCGAATGAGTTTGTCGCTGAAAAATCAATGGTTAGATGCACAGAACAAGGTTTACATTATCTTCACCGTGGAGGAAATCATGGATGCACTGAACTGTGCTAACCAGAAAGCCACGCGCCTGATGGTGGAACTGGAAAAGCAGGCAGGGCTTATCGAGCGCAAGCGACAGGGGCTTGGTAGACCGAATTTGATTTATGTAAAAAACTTCGCAGCAACGATAAATGACAAGAGCTGTGAAAAAGGTGATTCTTGATATGTGATTTTCACACTTCTGGATTCTTGAAAATCACACGGAACTAATACTGATAATAATTAGACTGATTATAGTGATACTGAGAATATAAATTACAGTTAGGAAAACAGAATAAGGTGGTAGAGTATGCCCGGTGTAACAGAGCAGGAAATCGCCCAAGCGAAGCAGATGAATCTGTACCAGTATATGCAGCTGTGCGAGCCGGACAACTTCAAACCGGAAGGACCCGGACAGTTCCGCCACAAAGGGCACAGCTCGTTGACCTTCGCAGAGGATGGTTCGTGGACCTACTTCAAAACGAAAGCGACCGGTCGCACAGCGCTGAACTATCTCATAGCGGTTGAAGGTGTTTCGTTTGTGGAAGCGGTGCGGGAAATCAACCGCATACAGGGTGGTGCCGGTCCTTTTTTCCAACCTGTAAAAACGTCCTCACCCACTGCCGAGAAGAAGTCAGCAAAGGAATTCAGACTGCCGAAGCCGGATAAGAACAACTATGCGGCTACCGCCTATCTTCGCAAACGCTGCATTCATCCCAATGTGCTGACGTTCTGCAAGCAGAAAAGAATCTTGTATCAGACGAGCTTCAAGAATCATCCGAACTGCGTATTTGTCGGGCGCGATGGAAATGGGGAAGCCAAAGGCGGTAGCTTGCGCGGCTGTTCCAAAATTCAGTTTCGCCGTGATATTCCCGGCAGCAAAAAGATATATCCGTTCTACATCGAAGCTGCTGCCGATGCCGATACGGTGGAAGTGTACGAAGCGCCGATAGATGCCATGTCAGGTGCATCGCTCAAAATCATGCAGCATACCGGAAACTGGCGTAATGTTCACTATCTGGCACTGGACGGTACTGATTACGCTGCGCTGGATGCGTTTCTTACATACTATCCGAGCATAACCCACATTGTCCTGTGCCTTGATAATGACGAAGCCGGGCGGACCCGGACGCAGGACATTATCAAGCACTTGGAGGGCAGCGACAAAACCGTGGAGGACCGCCCGCCGACTATTGGCAAGGACTATAATGACACACTGGTGCAGGTTACGCAGGAATACCAAAAGCACTGTATCAGTTTGGATGATATTTTGGAGGAGGAAACCAGATGAAAACTATTGCTATCGCAAATCAGAAAGGCGGCACCGGCAAAACGACTACCGCGTATAACTTGGGCGTTGCCCTTACCCAGCAGGGCTACCGCGTACTCATGGTGGACTTTGACCCGCAGGGTAACCTGTCCTGCTACTGCGGTATCCCACCTGAACAGGACCTTGAACAGACAATTACAGAACTGCTGATGAAGGTTGCCTATGAAAAGCCCCTCTCCCACCGGGAGTGCGTTTATCAGAGCAAGCGCACGGATGATTCCGCACCGCGGGTGGATTTCATTCCGTCAAATCTCCGGCTTGCCAGTTTTGAACTAGCTATGGGCACCATGATGTGCCGCGAGGTGCTGCTGAAAACTTGTCTGGAGCAATACAGCAACCAGTATGATTACTGCATCATTGATTGCTCTCCCTCCGTGGGGCTTCTGCTGACAAACGCGCTATCCGCTGCCAACGAGGTTATCATCCCGATGCAGGCGCAGCCATTCTCGGTAGTTGGTATGTCGCAGCTGACCAATTCGATTTCCAACGTGCAGCGCAAAATCAACCCCGGACTGCATATCAGAGGGATTTTGCTGACGATGACGCAGCATACGAAAGTCTCGGAGCATTACGCCAATGATGTGCGCGCCAAGTATGGCAAATCGCTCCGTGTTTTTTCCACGGAAATCCCCTATAACGTCAAAGTGCAGGAAAGTCAGGCGTTTGCAGCACCCACTATCCTGTACGAACCCAAAAGCAGCAGCGCAAGAGCATACGTTGAATTTACGCAGGAGGTATTAGGTCATGGCCGCGAAGAACAAGTTTATGAACGCGATGAAGATGCCCGCGATCGCTGATATGTTTTCCTCAGAAGCTGACCGCCAGCGGGAAAGCGGCGACCTCGTTACAGAAGTGCCGCTTTCCGAGCTGCATCCTTTCGTCAATCACCCTTTCGAGGTGCGTGACGATGAAGATATGCAGAAGCTGGTGGACAGCATCAAAGAAAACGGCGTACTTACCAACCTGACCGTGCGCCCCCGCGCCGAGGGTGGCTATGAAATCATCTCCGGGCATCGGCGCTTTCATGCAGCGCAGCTTGCGGGGCTGGACAAAATCAAAGTTCAAGTGCGGAATGTTGATGACGACCAAGCCATCATCGACATGGTGGATGCCAATATCCAGCGGGAACATATCAGCCCGATGGAAAAGGCGCGAGCGCTGAAAATGAAAAATGATGCCATTAAGCGTTCCATCGGGAGACCAAGTCAGAAATGTTGTCAAGTTGACAACATTTCTGGTAAAGGAAGAACATCAGATTCAATTGCTGCCGATGCTGGAGACAGTGTTAAGCAAGTCTATCGTTACATCCGCCTTAACGAGTTGATTCCTGAACTCCAGAAAAAAGTCGATTCAAATACCTTAAAATTCAACCCCGCTGTTGAACTTTCCTACCTGACCCCAGAGGAGCAGCAGCGTTTCCTCGACTATGCTGAAGCGCAGGACTGCACACCATCCCTCTCGCAGGCACAGAAATTGAAAGCAGCCAGCAAAGAAGGGACCTTGACGCTGGACAGGTTGGAAGAAATTATGTCGGCACAGAAACCGAGCGTTGCGCCGCGTGAGCCAGTGCTGAATATCAATGTCAGCAAGGTGGCACAGTATTTCCCGACCGGCTGTACGAAGCAGCAGATGGAGAATCGCATCCTAAAAATTTTAGAGAGTTATTTCCGACAGGTCACTCACGAACAATCGCTGGAGGAACGCTGATATGTCATTATACAGATATTACCTGATTCCAGATGCGATGAAAGATTCGAGTCCTACAAGCCTTGAAGCGAAAATGCCCGCTGAGTTTTACGATAATACCACCGAGCTGAAAAGGCGATACCTACAACTGCGCGAGCGAACTTACAATAACGAACCTACTTGGAACGAGCGAACAAAGCTGCCCGATGCGCGTATGGTACTCGGTATTGACCGCCAAGACCCGGACGGTGGTGTCACAATCATACAGGTGCGAGCCGGAGTCAATTACTTATGGGATGATTACCGCAGCCCTTATATGGACCACAAAGACGAACACATTCTGAAAATGGCAAAGGAGCTTATTGAGACGATTGGCGTGGACAGAGTAAGACCTCGAACTTATGTTGAGCACGATGGCTACACGTGGCAGCGCATTGGTAAAGATATGCACATTGCCGAGTGGGGCAATGCCTATGAACTATGCGGAGAGCTTCGATTCTCACGTTTTGTGAATCGTGATGGACAGTTGCTTTTTCGAGTACGGGATGGAGAACGTGTCATTGAAACCTCCCCGGATGGTACACAGCAAACTCGCGTAGTGAAAAATATAGATAATACGCATATCTACGTCGGGCACTATGGCTGTCATATTCAGCAATATGCAGAGGACAACTTTAGAACCAGCTGCCATGTTGCCCCTGAGCACCCCCAACCCGGAGACAATCTGGATAAACTGCAAATCTATCAAATTAGGAAGAGTAGCTGCGATTACAGGTTTATGGATTATGACTATTCCCAAAGCCGCATCCATGCAGCCGATTATAGTAGCGTCTATATAGCAAATCTTCCTGCGGATTACGATTTGGAAAGATGCTTTCAGGATTTCAATGCTCCAGACCGTCCGCTGCGCTATCATATGTGCTCTCTTTCGACCAGCGATATTATAGTCACGACAAGAAATGGAAAAGAGACTGCCTACTATGTGGACAGTATTGGCTTCAAGGATGTGAGCCGACTTCTGCCTAAGCTACATAAAATCGAAGCACAGCGCCAAAAAGAACAGGTTCAGGACGAACCGGAAAGGTAAAGCAATGCCAAATCCACAAGACATTTTCCAGTTGGCGCAGCAGACCGCTACACAGGTCACAGCCTCACCGGAAAACTGGCGGCGGTTCCTGTATACGGCAGCGCATAACTACCACACCACCTACCTGAACCAGCTGCTGATCCACGCCCAGCGCCCCGATGCAACTGCCTGCGCTACCATGCAATACTGGAATGAACAGGCGCACCGCAGGGTCATGCGCGGCAGTAAAAGCATCATCATCCTGCAACGCCATCAAGGTGTGCCCACTGCCAAGCGAGTATTTTCCATGACAGACACGGTTCTTACCGGCGACAAGGCTGCTGCCCCGTGGGAAGTAACAGATGCCATCCGTCCACTTCTTATGCAGATCAATTCAGTGGGTAGCCTGATGGACCGGGCAACCGAGCAGATCATATCCCTGTCCGAACGTGCCAACCGCGTATTGGCAACATCCATTGAGGACAGCACACTGGGATGGAGTCACCCGGAAGATCAGCGGTTCATCTTGCAGGAACTCGCAGCACAAAGCACCTTGTACATGGTTTGTATCCGTTTGGGCATCCCAGTGAGGGAAGAAGATTTTCCTGCTTTCCAGAATGTCACCCAGTTTGACACCAGCCGAATCTCGCTCTGCTTGGGCGGTTATGTACAGGCAGCAGCGGAACCCTTATTGGATGAGCTGGGGCACGAGGTTATGCAGCTTGCCCGTGACAGTGTTGCAATTCAGGCTGAACCAGTGCATAATACAGATAATCAATCACCCACACAAACGACCAGTCGAGAGGAGGCTGTCACAGATGATGTACACGAACGTGAAGGGCTATCAGATTCCGAACCTGAGCTTGCCGAAACCCCAGAAAACCAACCTGAACCGGTACGGCAGGATGCGGCTGGACTACTTGGAGAAGAACGAGCCGACCCTGTGCGACCAGATGATGCTGGAGGGAACGCTGCTGCCGAGCTGCCACCAGATGGGGCTGGACGCGCAGCAGATGGTAGACAAGACGTTGCACGACCTGATGCAGAAAGCACAGATGCCCGACCGCAAGACGAACCCGCTGGGCTGGACACAGATGTGCAACAGCCTGAAGCAGCAGGCGGAAGAAATGATCCTTCCGATGCTGTACGAAGTATAACTGAAGAACCCGCAGTTGCGGAGAGCGAACCATCGCCCTCCGCTTTTTCTTTGCCAAAATTTCCGGAAGATTTGTTGCCGAAGCTGCTGAAAGAAGAAACTTCCTCCCGTGCTGCAAATGCGGTCTATATTGATTTTTACGCGAAAAAACCTCTGTTGATCGACTGGCTGCGCTTTGTGCGTGACAGCTATAAAGAAGTTTTTACCGAAATCCTGCTGGACGATGATACCCGCGTGGGCTTTCACAAGGAAGCCAAAGGGCTGCTTGTTTGGCAAGGTTCGTACTTGACCCGCAGCGCTGAAACACTGCTCTCTTGGCGCAGAGTTGTGGCAGAAATGGGATTACTAATCGAAGATCATGACCTGATTGCCAAAATCGAACCCAAATCTTTGCCGCAGAACGAAGAACAGCTTTCGTTTGACCTGTCGGAAAATGCCTCTCGCGGTGATGAAGTAGGCACGTTAGAAGTAGATGACATCTATTCCGAGGAAAAACAGGATGCAAAAATCAAAGCAGCCATGCCCATATATCACTACGAAGAACCGCAGCCGGACGATGGCAGTCACATAACGGAAGATGACGTAATTGCCATCCTTACAAGAGGCAGTGTCTTTGAGGGCGGCAAATACCGTATCTACAACCATTTCCAGCAGAAAAGGACAGAAAAGGAAACCGTAACTTTACTCAAGAAAGAGTACGGTATCGGTGGCTTCTCTTGGACGTTTGCAGACGGCGAAAGCGGCTTCGTTAATTTTGACAGCAAAGGATTTGGCATCCTGCACAGCTTCAAGAACCGTTTGCGGTACGAGAAAAAACTCAAATGGAAAGATGTCGGCAAACGGCTGGAATACCTTGTCCAGATGAACCGCTATCTGACGGATGCAGAACGCGAAAAGATGCCTGCATGGATAAACAGGCAGGCAGAATCGAAGCCCCTGCCGCCGCCCATCCACGACCAGAAACCCATCTGCGAAGTTGGCAACATCGTTTACCTTGAAAACGACCAGCGGTTCACGGTAGAAAGCATCGGACAATTCGATGTTCACCTGCGCAATGAGGATTTCCCGCTGGTGGGTCGTGCCGTCAGCCGAGAACAGTTCCAACAGTTGTTGGACTCCAATCCCCGCAACGGTGGCATGATGCTACCAGAAAGGCAGCAGGAGCAATCACTTGCGCCGGAACAACCCGACCAAAAGGAACAAGCTCTCTCCTATATCGAGGACTATCTCAAGGATGAGTTTGAAATCACCGAGCCGGATTTCTCCGACCTTACCAAAATCGGTCTTGGCTACACCACCACCGAGGACGAGCAGCATACAATTCAGGTCAATGCGGATCTGGAGCATTGCACGATCAGCAAGTTCGTGGACGATACCCTGTATGCGCAAGAGAAGTTTTCTTCTTTGGAAGAAATGAACAGAAAATTTCTCTCAACACTCGATTTTGACAGCCTGATGGAAGTGGACATCAATGAAATCGAGGAGCAAGAACCTGAAATCAGCGGAGATGAACCGGAAGAATCCACCTTTGTATCGCAGGTCATGCAGGATGTAGAACGCCTTGCCGCGCGTGAGGAACCTGCCGAGTATGATCGCACGAACTACCTTGCACCGTATGAACCTGCCATTCCGGAAGGCCCGAAAGCAAAGTTTGCCTCCAATGTGCAAGCCATCCGCACGCTGAAAGAAATCGAGCAGCGCATGGCATCCGGTGGTGCGCCTGCAAGTGAGCAGGAACAGGACATTCTGGCTGGCTATCTTGGCTGGGGCGGTCTGGCAGATGCCTTTGACCCCGGCAAAGATAATTGGCATACCGAGTATGAGCAACTGAAAAACTTACTGACCGAGGATGAATATGCCGCCGCGCGGGAATCTACCCTGACTGCCTTTTACACACCGCCTACGGTCATTCATGCCATGTACCGCGCCTTGGAGCGCATCGGCTGTGTGGGTGGCAATGTGTTGGAACCCAGTATGGGCGTCGGTGCGTTTTTCGGGCATCGGCACAGCAAATTCGATACCCACAATGCCAAGCTGTACGGTGTGGAGCTGGATAGCCTGTCCGGGCGTATCGCACAGCAGCTTTACCAGAAAGCGAAAATTCAAATTACAGGCTATGAAAAAGCCGACTTGCCGGACAACTTCTTTGACCTTGCTATTGGCAATGTGCCGTTTGGACAGTATCAGGTCAGTGACCGCCGGTATGATAAACTGCACTTCCAAATTCACGATTACTTTCTTGCCAAGACGGTAGACAAACTGCGTGTCGGCGGCATTATGGCATTTATTACTACCTCTGGTACACTGGATAAGAAGTCCGAGGACGTTCGCAGGTATCTTGCCGCGCGGTGTGAGCTGATCGGCGCAGTACGCCTGCCCAATACCACATTCAAGAGCAATGCCGGTACGGAAGTGACATCCGACATTCTATTCCTGCAAAAGCGCAGTAGAGTCTTGGAGCAGGACGCACCGTGGATACACGTTGGAGAAACAGAAAGCGGAATCCCGCTGAACCAGTATTTCATCGACCACCCGGAAATGGTTTGCGGCGAAATGCAGATGGTCAGTGGTCCCTATGGGATGCGCTCTACCTGTATGCCGAATGAGCAAAGCCCGCTGGCGGAGCAGTTGGATGCGGCGCTATCCAATTTACACGCCGACTACACGCTGGTGGACGAGCGGGAATATGCTGAAGAAGAAAGCGGTACCATTGATGCCGACCCCAATGTGCGCAATTTCAGCTATACCGTAAAGGATGACGTCATTTACTACCGCGAAAACTCCAAGATGCGCGTGGTAAAGGGCGGCGATACCACGCTGGCCCGCATCCGCGCACTGGTGCCCCTGCGGGATACCTGCCGTGAACTGATTGATGCCCAGTTGGAAAACTTTCCGGATGAATATATTGAAAAGCTGCAAGCCCGCCTGAACGACCAGTATGATGCCTATCGCAAGAAATACGGTCTTATCAACAGCCGTGGCACAGCATCCGCCTTCCGTGAGGACTCCGGCTACTTCCTGCTCTGCTCTTTGGAAGATCTGGACGATGAAGGAAACTTCAAGGGCAAAACGGACATGTTCACCAAACGGACGATCCGCCCTGCACAGGTAGTAGACCATGTGGATACCGCAGAGGAATCGCTGGCGCTCAGTCTTTCCGAGCAGGGACATGTTGACTTGGCGTACATGTCCAAGCTGACCGGAAAAACCACCGAAGCCATCATCAATGATCTTACAGGCATTATCTTCCGTGACCCAGTAAAAGTCGATACCAATGGAAATCCCATATATCTGCCTGCGGATGAATACCTGTCCGGCAACGTCCGCGAGAAGTTGCAGACAGCAAAAGCAGTAGTGGCGAATGACCCGCAGTTTCAGGTCAATGTAGCTGCACTTGAAAAGGTGCAGCCCAAGGACTTGGAAGCCAGTGAAATCAGTGTCCGTCTGGGTGCTACTTGGATTCCCACCGAGTATATTCAACAATTCTTGGAAGAACTATTGGACCCACCCTACTATACGCGGCGGGCGGTCAAAGTTGAGTTTGCAGCGTATACAGGCAGCTGGGCCATTACCAATAAGAAATTTGGCGACAGCAATATCAAGGCAACCGCAACCTATGGAACCAACCGGGCCAACGCCTATCTGCTTATTGAAAATGCTTTGAACCTGCGCTCTACCCAAGTAAAAGATAAAATCGTATCACCCAGCGGAAGCACCACATGGGAGCTGAACAAGGAAGCGACACAGGCGGCACAGGAAAAACAGCGCCTTATCTGCGAGAAGTTTCAAGACTGGATTTTCCGGGAACCAGAGCGTAGACAAAAACTCGTGGCAATTTACAATGAAAAATTTAACGCGCTGCGCCCGCGCGAGTATGACGGTAGTCACTTGAAATTTCCGGGCATGAATCCGGAAATTACCCTCCGTCCGCACCAGTTGAACGCCATCGCCCATGTCCTGTACGGCAACAACGTCCTATTGGCACACGAAGTTGGTGCTGGCAAGACGTTTGAAATGGTGGCCAGTGCTATGGAAAAGAAACGATTGGGGCTTTGCAGCAAAACTCTGATCGTTGTCCCTAACCATTTGACCGAGCAGATGGCATCCGAGGCGCTGCTGCTTTATCCGAATGCTGAAATTCTGGTGGCAAAGAAAACGGATTTCAAAAAGGAGAACCGCAAAAAATTCTGCGCCCGCATTGCTACGGGAAACTATGACATCATTGTTATCGGGCACAGCCAGTTTGAGAAAATCCCCCTTTCGGAAGAACGCCAACATATGTACCTGCAAAGGCAACTTCACGATGTTATGGAGCAGATAGCGCTTTTGAAGGACACCCGCGCCGAGAACTTTACCGTCAAGCAGATGGAGCGCACGAGAAAACAGATCAAGAAAAAGCTGGATAAGCTCAACGACCAGAAGCGCAAGGATAATGTTGTTACCTTCGAGGATCTTGGCGTAGACAGCCTGATGGTGGACGAGGCGCATTATTTCAAAAATGCAATGATTGCCACCAAAATGCGCAACGTGGCGGGCATTTCCCAGACCGAGAGCCAGAAAAGCAGCGATATGCTGATGAAGTGTATGTATCTGGACGAACTGACCGGCGGGCATGGCATCGTCTTTGCAACTGGCACACCAATTTCCAACTCTATGACGGAAATGTACGTTATGATGCGCTACCTGCAAAGAGGCTTGTTGGAAAAGGAAGGCTTGCTCAACTTTGATTCGTGGGCATCGACCTTTGGGGAAAGCGTTACCGCCATCGAGCTTGCCCCCGAAGGTACAGGGTACCGCACCAAAACCAGATTTGCGCGGTTTTACAATCTGCCGGAACTGATGAGCCTATTTAAGATGTGCGCAGACATTCAGACCGCTGATATGCTGCATTTGCCGGTGCCGGAACTAGCGGGCGGCAAGCCCACCAATGTGGTGTTACAGCCAAGTGAAGTCCAGAAAAGAATGGTCAAAGGCTTGGCAGACCGCGCCGAAAAGGTCAGAAGCGGAAAAGTGCAGCCTACGGAGGATAATATGCTGCGTATCACCAATGACGGCAGAAAGCTCGCATTGGATCAGCGGCTTATGAACCCTTTATTGCCAGATGACCCCGGCAGCAAGGCCAACGCCTGTGTAGATAAGGTATACGAAATCTGGGAAAAGACCAAGGAGCAGCGCTCCACCCAGATGATTTTCTGCGACCTCAGCACACCCAAGGATGACGGCTTTGACGTGTACAATGATGTGCGCGACAAGCTGGTTGCCAAAGGCATCCCAAAAGAGGAAGTCCAGTTCATCCATGATGCAGACACCGAAACGAAAAAAGCTGAACTATTTGGAAAAGTCAGAAACGGCACCGTGCGCGTCCTGATGGGCAGTACCCAAAAGATGGGCGCTGGTACCAACGTACAGACCAGGCTTATCGCGTTACATCATCTGGATTGTCCGTGGCGACCTGCTGACATTGCCCAGCGCAATGGACGTATGGTTCGCCAAGGCAACCTGAACAAGGAAGTGTCCATATTTATTTACGTTACAGAGTCAACTTTTGACGCATACAGCTGGCAACTTGTCGAGAACAAACAGAAATTTATTTCACAGATTATGACGTCAAAATCCCCAGCCCGCAGCTGCGAGGATATGGACGAGGCAGCATTATCCTATGCGGAAGTCAAGGCTTTGGCGGCTGGCAATCCCATGATTAAGGAAAAGATGGACTTGGATATTCAAGTGGCGCGGCTGCGGACGCTGAAAGCTGCCTATACCAGCCAGCATTACCGGTTGGAAGATGCGGTAGCCGTAACTTTCCCACGTCAAATCAAGGGAACTGAGCATCGAATCCGTGCGTTTGAGCAGGACATTCAGACAGCAAAAGCGCACCAGTCTTTCGATGCCGATAAAAAGCTCATCTTCTCTATCGAACTGGACGGTAAAACCTACGACAAGCGCGAGGATGCAGGCAAAGCACTGCTGGGGCTTGTTGGTGCAGCAGTGCGGGCAACGAAACCTGTGCCGGTAGGTCACTATGCTGGCTTTGAAATCACAGTCGAGTATAAACCGCTGGAAAAGGTATTCCATGCCCACCTTGTGGGTGAGGCAACGCACACGACAGAACTGGGCAATGATGCTGCTGGCAACATGATTCGCTTTCAAAATGTGGTTTCTGGATTGCCGCAGGACTTGGAGCGGCTGCATGGAAAGCTGGAGCAACTTACAAAGCAGCTTGCAAATGCAGAGGAAGAATTGAAGCAACCGTTTTTACAGGAGCAGGAATTGAGCGACAAAAGTGCCCGTCTTGCCGAGCTGGATGCCCTGCTGAATGTTGGAAACGATGCACCCATCATTGAGGGTGAAGCGGAAGAAGTGGAAGAAGAACCGGAGGATGAACTGATTCAAGCGGATGATGAATTGGAACGGTAAATCGACAGCCTTGCAAAATATAACCATTCCTGTATGATGAAGGTGGAGGTAGAAATTATGCTGATTCAACTCAGAAAAAATGTCGCTTTACTCTGGATTCTCAGAATCCTTGCAGTGCCGGTCGTGCTGGTGTTTTTTGCCGCTGGCTTTCTGCTCAATCTCCTGTATGGAGTTGTGGGAGCTTTTGGCGGGTTGTTGTCTCTCCTCGGCGGTGTTGCTGCTGTGCTGGCGATGCTGGATGGCAGCTATGGGGAAGCAGCTGCTTCTGCCGCTGTAGCGTTTCTGATTAGCCCGATTGCGCTGTCGCAGCTGCTGATGTGGGCGGGCAATCTTCTGATTTGCGCCGCATCCGCGCTGTATACTTACCTTTATAGATTGTGAGGAATCGTATGAAAAAATCTATGCTGATTTTGACTCTTATGGTTGCTGCCCTATGCGGATGCGCCGCGCAGCAGCCGACAACCCTTGAAACACCCGAAACCAGTGTGCTGGTGGAGGTCACGCCGGAAACCAGCAACGAAGCAACGCCAACCGCGACTCCTGCACCAACACAAGAACCAACGCCGACACCAACGGCAGTACCTACTGCAACACCGGTTCCCACCGCAGCCCCGACTGCGGAACCTACCCCAGTCCCTACCGAGGTTCCTGCGGCAACCGCTGCCCCTGCGCAGCAGGCGGAGGCAACAACGCAAGTTGCTATGACCTATGGTGCAGTTCCCTTTGACCTTGCAGCAGGGAGCGACCAGTGGTGGAGCATTGACAGTTCAGATTCGGCGTACTGGGCAGTGGCAGAAAACATCAACGCCATGCGCGCAGCCGTTGGCCTGCCCGCTCTTACCGTAGATGGCGGGCTTAGCTCTATCGCCAATTCCCGCTGTGACAGCTTTGCATCTGGCGGCTCGTTTGACCATTCCGGTGCCGTCTGCGGTGAAATCATTGCAGCCGGTCCGTTTGCATCCGCAAGCAGCGTTTGTGCAGCATGGCAAAGCAGCCCCGACCACTACGCCAGCATCGTGTCTCCCAACTATTCCAGCATGGGAATCGGATGCTGGTTTTGCAGCACGGAAGCAGGACAGTATACCTATTGGGCAGTAACTTTTCAGTGAGGTCATAAACATGGAACGAAAAAAGACAAGGCTGAACGAGTCCGAAATGAAAGTTATGCAGATTATCTGGAACGCCGGGCACCCCATTACAGGGCAGCAGGTTCTAGGCCAGATCACCGAGCAATACAAAGGTTCGTGGCATCCGCGAACGATTTACCCTCTGATGAGGAAACTAAGCGAAAAAGGGATGATCCGTGATGTCGGCAGTGCCCGCGTAGGCAAAGTCTATGCGCGGCAGTTCCTGCCTGCAATCAGTCGCCCGGAGTACATGGCGCTGAGAATCATGGAAACACTGCCGGAAGCAGAACTTCCGCAGTTTCTCAGCTACTTTTCCTACTAAGTGACAATTCGTATAATAGCTTTTCCCGGCAGCAATGCCGGGACTTTTTATTGGCTTTCCAGCGTCTGTACCCACAGGCGCTGTTTTTATATAGATGAATTTTGACAAAGAAAGGACTTGTGTGCAATGAATCACAAATTCAAAATGAGGCAGCGCGTTACAGCCCTCTGCATGGCGGCGATGATGTGCTGCGGGATGCTTCCCTATGGGGCGCTCGCGGAGGATAGTGCAAGACCGATTGTGGTCGCAACGCCGGAGCAGGCGGCAACGCAGGAAGCAAAAGCCGAAAGCGATACCAACAGTGCAGCAACCCCGGAAACAGCCGATGAATCATCGGACGAGGATGCCCCACAACAGGAACCTGAAACCGAGGGTGACACTGGCGACAGTGACAAACTGTACGAAATCTGGCATAAGATGTATCCCAGCTTGACGCAGGAGCCGACCGGATATTATCTGGATTCCTATGGCCTACCGGTACTGGTTGGTGAAACCAAAATCAGCATTGAGGGCTGGGGCAATGAAGATTACAGCAGCGTCAGCGATGATTCTTTCCAGCAGGTGGCACTTGATGCTGCACTTCTGGATGCGGACAGCACGACTGCTGCATTCCCGCACATGGATGGCGAGGACTACGCCATCGTGCCTATCAGTATGCAGGTTATGTACCCCGCCAACGGCAGCAGCGCGGACATTACGCTGCCCGATAACGTCGAGCTGCTGGGATATAGCTTTACCAGCGGCGATTTGACCCCGGCAACCGAGGAAGAACGCCAGAGCCAGCTGCATTACGATTTCTCTGAAATTTCCGCAAGCGTGGCGGGCATCTATGTGAAAGCCAGTGAGGATTTCAGCGTCACCATGACTTACACGGATGCAACGCAGACACTGATGAAAACCGTCCATGTTACGCTGGACGATTCCGCACCGGTGCCGGGTATTTTGCAGGATCGCTTTGCACAGGAAACGCAGGTTGCAATGTGTTCGGCGGATGAAGGTATTGCAACTTACGCCGGATTGCAGGTTACCCAGTGCGTGAATACCTCGGTTGGTTGGATGAACTATCTGGGCGGTCAGCCTGCCCTCTGCGGTGATCGCGGCAAGTGGGCATGGGGTCCCGGTGCTACCTATAAGAACAAATATCCACCGGTAGCCAATTATACCCCCGCCGGTCAGGTGTGGGTCGAAGCCGAATACTTCAATAAAGGCTGGGTGCCGGATCAGGCAACCCTCTGGTCGCAAGGTTTCAATAATGGTGCGCCTGCAGTTGCTAGTCTTGCCTTAGATGCAGCTGATAACGCAACAGACAATTACCTTGCACTGCTGTCTTGGCAGGCAGAGCAGTATCCCGACAGCATTGCTGCCGAGATCGTCAATGCACCGGAAGCCTATGCAGCACCGACCGGCAAGACCGTGTATGTGGGTACGCTGTATACGCCCAGCAATGCTGCATGGCAGCGCTTTGTGGTTTTGAATTATACCCCTGTTGTGCTTGGTGGTGACAGCGAGATCCCCGGTTTTGAAACTGGTGGTGAATCGGTGGATAAGCCGTGGAGCGCCAGCTATGAGCGCAGCGAATCCTTGGATTTTTCCTACACGGTCAATACCGACAAAATCCAGTTGGACACATTGGAGAAAGTGGACGGCGCGGACATTCAGATTGCACCGATCCTTGATGGCATCCCTGCCAACATTGACGGCGGCAGCTGGACAATTACACCGGATGGGATGCAGTCTGTCACGACCAGCGGACATACGGCAGATGACAATTACCACCTGAACGGCGGCGATGGGTCCGTAACATGGACGGTGCATTTCAGCGTCAGCAAGTCGGCTTCCCAGAGCGGCAGCATTACCGCCAACAGTGAGCAGGATGCCGATGCACAGGCATCTGCCGCGCAGTCTGCTGCACAGAGCGCCTGCGAAGGTCAGGTCAATGGCGAAATCGAAGCTGCACTTTCTGCTGCGCACAGTTACTTTGACAACCTGAAATTCTCGTATAACGAGGTGACGGTGCCCCACGGCTTTGATGCTTTCGGCGGCGACCTTGGCAGCAGCCAGACCATTACGGTTCCCGCCAACAGCAGCAACGACTACCTCATGAAAAACGACGAGTGGTCTGTCAAGGTCTGCATCGACAAAATCGACAGCGAAACCAAACAGCGCATCAAGGGTGACGCAGCGTTCAAGATTTATGAATGGGATACCGTCCTCCAGCGCTATATCCCCGCAGGCGGCTATAACCAGTATGCGGTGGAACGTCAGACGGACGGCACCTATAAAGTAATCAACCACAGCAATTATGCCAGCGGTTCTGACAATATCTATTACACCCAGCGCAACGAGGGCCGTTTTGTGGTTGTGGAGAGCCGTGCCCCCAGTGGCTACTATGGCGACTGGACGGATGTAACGAACCCCGGTGCGGCAGGATCCGTTTTGGGCAAGCGGGCCTATGCCTTTGAAATCACCAAGGCGCTGGACGGGCAAACTCTTTGGCTCGGCAATGCTGATTACAATGCCGATATTACCACTGCCAACAACGGCGGCACCCTGATCGACACCGGTGAAGGCATCGTCACGATTACGTTTGGCGACCGTGCGGCGGACAAGACTTACGACACTGACCCTACTGGCATTGCCAACAACGAAAAATCCTACACCATGCACGCGGATGCCGATAAGATGCAGAACGACCGCGTTCTCGGCAGTATCTTGCTGACCAAAGTCGATTTGGACGCAGCGCGGTATTTGATTGCGGGCAGCAACGGCGATACCACCTTGGAAGGAGCCGTCTACGACCTGTATGTAGCGGATACCATCTCGCACCCGGATGGTGTTACAGGAACCGTGGATTATTCTAAAATTACAGATGCCAATGGTACCCCCATTTGGCATACCACCGTGCTTACCAATGGCGGCTGGGATACGGATTACCTGCCCATTTTGCAGAAAGACAGGCTGGTTGCCTCTGCTGCCATCAAGGACGGGAAACTTGCTTTTTCCAACCTGTATATGGGGCGCTATTACCTTGTGGAGCGTGCCACCGGTCTGGTGCTGCCGATTGACGGCAACGGCAAGCTGTATACGACCGGCAAATACCCGCAGCTGAATAAGAAGCTGGAGCGCACCGGTAAGTATGCTGCCCTTGCCACCAATAGCGGCGAGTACAGCGACTATATCTATAAGAATCAGTATTCTGCCGTAGCCGAGAGCCGCAAACTGGACGGCAGCAAGGCGTGGGATGGCTATTATCTCTCCTATGCCACCGTATATCTCTGCGATGAGGTCAACCACTACAAAACACTGACCTATGCGGATGAATCCAGTTACCATATCAACGCCGAGCAGGAAAGCCAAGATGAAGTCCTCAAATCCGGCTTCTCACTGAACAAACTGGTTTCTACCACCGGTCAGCCCAGCCCGGCGCTGAAGCTGGAGGGGGCAGGCTTTACCGTCTACCGCATCTCCAAGCTGAGCAAGGCCGCGCAGTTCAAGCAGAACGCGGATGGCAGCTACAATGCGCAAAGTATTTTGGACGTTTACCGCAAAGATAACTACGATAATTTGACGCTCAAGTACGATTTCACTGCCGAGGGGCAGGCTGTTGCCAATATGTATGAGAGCAACGCTGCCACGGTAGAAGCCTACAATGCCACCCTGACCGCAGATGGTGACTACGCCAACGGCAAAGGCAATGGCTGGGTTCCCACTGATCAGGATGCAGAGTACCGGTTGACAGAACTGTATACGAACGAGGAAGGTGTCATCCGCATTGAGGGACTTCCGTATGGGCAGTACCTTGTTGTCGAGACTACGATCCCCAAGGACGTTTTCCAATGTGATCCCTTTATCGTAACAGTCAGCAAGGACAGCCCGCAAAGCCGCTTTACGGTTCCTGTCGGTAGCGTTACCACCGCCACCAACAACTACATGACCTATAACGTGTTGGATGAAGAACTGGAGGGTTACTTACAGCTCATCAAGACCGATACTGAAACCGGCAAAGCGGTCAAGATTGCGAACACCGCTTTTGCACTGTACAAGCTGGATGATAAAGGCAACAAGACCCGTATCTCGATGATTGATCCTGCCAGCGGCAGCGCCACCAAGAAAACCGATGTGTTCTACACCGATACGGATGGCCTGATGAAAACGCCGGAAAAACTCCCGCTTGGCCGCTATCTGATCGAGGAATTGCAGGGACCCGAAGGTTACTACAATGATCCTGCCTATTCCGTAGAATTTGAAATCACTTCCGAGCGTGTCTGGCAGGTTGTGGGCAACGCCACCAACGACATGGACGAGTACATCGTGGAAGAAAAGTATTTCAACCATGAGACTTTGGGCCAGCTCACCATCCGCAAGCTGGGTAATGTCCTGACCGACTACAAAGAGGGTCAGTTCATTTACACGCAGGACAACCTTGCCGGTGCTGTGTATGAAATCCATGCGGACGGCGATATTGCCACGCCAGACCGTCAGGGTACTTATTGGTATAAAGATGGCGACCTTGTTGCCACCGTTACCACGGGTGCGACCGGTCAGGTCGATGAGGTAAAATTTGCCCCCAATCGTACACAGGCTACCTATGATTTCCTTACCATCTCCCATGATGGTACCAAGGGCGAAGTGACCGTGACCCTGCCCTTAGGCAAGTACACTATCACCGAGGTTAAAGCGCCGTATGGTTTTGTGCTGACCCGGCAGAGCTACACGGTAGAATTCGGCTGGGACAACCAGCGCAATGATATTGTGCTGGCGAAAACCATCGTCAGCCACGAGCAGGACGGCGACAAGGAATGCTCGTACAGCATCGTCAACGTCAAGGACGCTTCGGATGCCCACAAGACCGCGCAGATCCTTGTCTTTGAAAATGCGCGTGTGCTGCCGGTTCCCGAAAAGCCCGGTGACAAGGTCAGCAAAATCGGCGTTGGCATCTATAAGAAGGACCGCGAAACACTGACGTATCTGCCCGGTGCCGTATATGAACTGTACACGGTGGACGATATTTTCGCAGCAGACGGCACGAAGCTGCTGGATGCAGGCGCAAAGCTGGCTACCAGTGACCCCACCAACGACAGCGGTTTTACTTGGTTCGATGTAGATGTGCCCATCCGCAGCGAATACTACATTGACCTGGCAGGCCCGCGAAGCACCAGCCGCGAGAACAGCGGCAAATACCGCATTGTCGAGGTCAAAGCTCCTGCCGGGTATCTGCTGGACAGTACCCCGGTGGACGTAGAATTCACCTACGAGGGGCAGCAGACTGCGTGGCAGATTGTGGATGGCACAAATACCAATTTGCGCACTACGGTAAACATTTCCAAGCAGGATGTCACGAACGGCAAAGAGCTGCCCGGAGCCAAGCTGGAGATCCGCGATGCAGACGGCAAGCTGATTGAGGGCTGGATCTCTGCCAAGACACCCCATACTGTGCGCGGTCTGGAGCTGGACAAGGAATATACACTCATTGAAAAATGTGCTCCTGAAGCCTATGCGGAAGCCGAAAACATTGTATTTAAGCTAGTACAGGTTGGAAACGAGCAGGAAAACGAAGTCTATGTAAAGACCGGCGACACTTGGGAAAAGCTGGACGACACCACCGTAGTCATGCAGGACGCACCCGTATTGGACATTGACAAGGTGGATGCAGGCGGCACCTTGCTGCCCGGCGCGATGCTGACCATCTGTGATGAGGATAAGAACGTCATCGACACATGGGTGACGGATTCCGAAACGCACCGTGTTCCAATCTCGGAGGATGGCATCAAGCTATCTGACGAGAAAACCGAGCACATCTACACCCTGACGGAAGATGCCGCGCCTGCCGGTTATGAGGTGGCAAGCTCCGTGCAGTTCAAAGTCGAGCTGGTAGACGAGACTGCCTGCCTGTATCTGCACACAGATGAAAAGGCAGATTGGGTACGCGCCGATAAGCGTCTTATCACGATGGTCGATAAGGCTATCCCGCACCATGAGGATACGCCTGAACCTACCCCCGCACCTACTCCGGCTCCTACGCCTGCCCCGACACCGGTGCAGACTCCTGCGCCGACTTCCACCCCCGCACCGCAGCTGACGATCCCCCAGACCGGCGACACATTCCCGATGGCATTGTTGCTCGTTGTTGGGTTCGGCTCTATCGCTGCAATCGGTGTGCTGACCTATAAGCGCCGCAAGTCCGAAACCGATAGTGAGGAGGACAACCAGTAATATGATCTATACCTGCATCGCAGACGGAATTCGCAGTCCGCCTGCGTTTTTTCTTAAAAATAAGTAAAGGACACGATGAAAATGCAAAATGAAAACACAAAACGCGCATGGCTGTATGCTCGGATCCCCGGCAATGATGTTGAAACGTTGCACTGCATCCGTGAGTGTGCAGCGAAAGCACAGCAGGACAACTGCAAAATTGTCGGCACCAGCGCTGACGAAAGATATGGCTGGCTGCTGCGCCCCGGCTACCGTGAAATGATGCGGCAGGTCAAGGCCGGGGAAATTGACTGCATTTATATTTACCGTATGCGCCAGATCAGCGGCAAGGAACAGCATCTATTTCGCTTTTTCCAACAGGTCATGCAGCATGGCATCAAGGTTGTAACACTGGAATACAGTCTGCGCGACAGACTGCATGAGTACAGGTTGGGAATGAAAATTGAGAACTATGCAGCGCGGCACAAACTGCCCTTTCTATGGTGAATTGCGAAAAATGTCGCAAACTATGCCTGAAAAGTGCGGAAAAATGTCGCAGGAAGGGATGAACTATGATTGAAGAAACCGCAGTTCGCGTGGAAATCAGCGCTGCACGGTTTGCCAGCCAGAGTATTTTTGATATACTCCGGCTGACGGTGCAGGCAATGAGCAGCCAAAATTATGGGCAGCAGAGCCTGAACGCACTCAACCGTCAGGAGCGCCCACTGGCATCGGTGGACGTGAATGAAAAAACGCTGCCCTATATCCGCAGGCAGCTGAAGCAATATTCCGTGGATTTCTCTGTCACCAAAGACCGAAATACCGGCCAGATGTATTTGTGGTTTAAGGGGCAGGATGTGGATCGTATTCAGACTGCGTTGGAAAACTGCATCGCAGAGCGCGGCAAGGAGCGCCCAATCCCGGAATTGAAAGACCTTTGTGACCGCGCAGCGCAGCGGGTCAAAGAGATGAACCAGTCCCGCCCTGTGCCGCCGCCGGAACATGGAGAACGCCTATGAACCAACCGAAAGGAAACCTGAAAATTTGGATACCCATTGCAGCGGTTTTATGCTTCTGGCTTGGTAACTGGATGGGTCACACATACGAACTCACCGAGGGAACTACTACGCACCGCCTGACGGCTGCACTGAACCTGAATAATCTGCTGCTGCATCCGTTCAGGCTCTCGGCAGATGCCTTTTCTCTTGGCTGCGGTATTGCCGCAGCGCTCATGGCAGGGCTTATTTACCTTTGTGTGAAGTATAGCAGGCATCGCCTGATGCCCCAGAAAGAATACGGCAGCGCTCGCTGGGGCGGCCCGGAAGATATTGCCCCTTTTCTGGATGAAAACGCGCAGAACAACCTGCCGCTTACGGCAACGGAGAGCCTGAGTCTTTCTCCAAAAATGAAAGTCACGGCAAACGATAACTATAACCGCAATAAGAACGTAATCGTGTTCGGCCCATCTGGTTCCGGTAAGAGTTACAGCGTTGCCGGCCCGCAGCTATTGCAGTTTAACAGTAACTATGTGCTCAGTGATCCGAAGGGAGAGTTGCTTCAGGAATATGGCAATGTCCTACTCTCTCAAGGATACAAAGTGAAAGTGTTCAACCTGAAAGACCGGGATAAATCCGACCATTATAACCTTTTCGCCTACATAAAAAATGAGGATGATATTCTGGTCGTCACCAAGAACCTTGTCAAAAACCTGAAAGAAGATCCCACCGCCAAGAGCACCGCCGACCCGATATGGGAGGAAGGCATGACGGCGCTGCTGGAAGCACTGATCGGCTATGTGTTCTACGAATTGGAGCCGGAAGAGCGAAACATGAACAGCGTTATGACGCTGCTCCTTATGCTGGAATCGCAGGGGGATGGTCCTAACAGCGTAAGCCAGCTGGACCTGCTGTTTGATGACCTGAGCATCAACAAGCCGAACTCCTTTGCTGCAAAGCAGTATAAGCTCTATAAGATGGCTCCCGGCAAGACCGCACAGAGCATCAATGTGTCGCTGGGGCTGCGCATGAGCGCATTCAACATTCCGTCCATTGCCAATATCTGCGCGGACGATACGATTGACCTGCGGGAACTGGGCAGCGAGAAAAAAGTGGCGCTCTTTGTTGTTACGCCCGACACAACAACCGCCTACAATTTTTTGGCGGCAGTTATGTTCCAGCAGTGCTTTCAAATTCTGGTGGATATTGCAGACCATCGCCCGGATAAGCGCCTGCCACGGCATCTGCGGTTCCTCTTGGATGAATTTCCGAACATCGGCATGATACCGGATTTTCAAATCCTTATCAGTACGATTCGCAGCCGTGACATTGCCTGCACCCTGATTTACCAGTCATTGAACCAGCTGAAAAGCCAGTACAAAGATGACTGGGCGACCATCTATGAAAACTGCGATTCTATGATCGTTCTTGGCGCAGGCGGTAACCCGGAGAATCTGGAGTTCTTCTCCAAGGCGTTGGGCAAGGCAACCATTGAAGTCATGAACACATCGGAGAACAAAGGCAGTCAAGGCTCGTATACGAAGTCCTATCAGGCTCTTGGACGTGAGTTGATGACCCCAGAAGAAATCCGAACCATGCCCCGGAACTGGTGCCTGCTGATGATTTCCGGCGTGGCACCCTTTTATTCGCGCAAATACAATCTGAAAAATCACCCCAATTACCACTTGGTAGAAGCGGAGGGCGGCAAGCCTTTCGATTATGACAGGCGCGCAGAGCAGTCTTTTGCAGACTTTATCAGCAATGTGAAGGACGTAAAGACTGTAAAGCTCTGTGCCGAAAATAACAACTGAACGGAGAAATGAAAAATGGAAATGGTATCTACGATTACGACTCTCATCTCGAATGTTGTCACCTTTGCCGGTGGTCTCCTGCTGCTGTTTGGTGCGGTAACGCTGGGCACCAACCTGAAAGACCATAACGGCCCCGGTATCAGCAGCGGTGCATGGGCAATGGCAGGCGGTGTGCTGATCATTGCGGTTGCCACCTACTTTGGCACGCTGACGGTCGGGTAAAGGAGGGCTGCGCTATTTTTGAAGATACAATACGCAGCCAGTTGGAGGGCATTTCTGCCACGGTCAACTCTATGGGGCAAAATTCCGGTTTGCTCAGCAGCCTGACTGACTGGAACAGCACCTTGGCGGGCTATGCTGACAGCATAAGCACCGGCGTAGTTATGCCGGTGGCGCTGACCCTGCTGGCGCTTTTTATGATTCTGGAGTTGTACAATGCCACTCAGCGCATTGCCATGAACGGCAGCAACAATGCTTTTACGATCCAACAGATTGCACTGGTCATGCTGAAAATCGTTGTTTGCCGGTGGGCGGTGGTACATACAACGGAAATTCTGAACGCACTCTTTGAAGTTGCGTCCACCGTGACGGTTGGCATATCCGGTTATGTCGGTAGCGGCGAGGTCAATACGACCGTTGACATTGAAAATGCTATTGCTGCGCTGCCGGGCGGCATTGGCAATATGCCGGTGGCGCTGGAGCTGATGGTCGTGGGCTGGATGCTGCGCATTGTGAACATCGTGGTCAACACCATTGTGGCTGCACGCTTTATAGAGTTGTATGTCTACAATGCGATGGCATCGCTGTCCATAGCCA